>ERZ857629.448-NODE-448-length-57763-cov-24.573889_pt1 | contig 57763 bp, 59 predicted proteins | sample MGYA00519700_ERZ857629 | MGnify/ENA primary metagenome ERZ857629 (study PRJEB31778, sample SAMEA3449351) | human gut metagenome | biome: human gut; feature: human-associated habitat; material: faeces | place: United Kingdom | collected 2010/2012 ... | reverse complement strand
AACTGCATAACATAGACAACAGGGATTTGTTTAATCTGTTGGATATTTTCTTGAATAACCAGGGCAACTTGAAAGAGAGTCGGGAAAAAGCCATGCAGTATGCCAGAGAGCATCAGGTGGACAAAACTGTGGTTATGACTGTGGCTGGCACGGCAAACTGTTCATTAGATTATGAAGAAATCAATGCGAAGGGAGGAAAAAGAAACATGTACGCGGTATTTGAAGAAACCAGAAGAGAAGGAATGGAGCAGGGGCTGATTCGAGGAAGGGCATTTGAAATTATAGAAACGGGAAAGGAGTTTGGTTTTTCTCAGTCAGAAACATTGGAGCGCCTACAGAGAAAACTGAATATTTCCAAAGCCCAGGCTCAGGATTATGTAAGAGAATATAAGGAAGAAACATTGGATAAAAGTACGCAATGCAGCCTGGAAGATATCTGATCCAAACGCAACAAAAAAAGACCTCACTGACGGGATGAGGTCTTTTTTATGTGCAGGTGTCAGCAGAACACCCTTTAAAATCTATCTTCGAAAACTTAAGCCATCTTGTTGACAGCAACAGCAAGACGAGAAACTTTTCTGGATGCAGTATTTTTGTGATATACGCCCTTAGAAGTAGCTTTATCGATAGTAGAAGTAGCGTTTAACAGTGCAGCACTTGCAGCAGCCTTGTCGCCAGCCTCGATAGCAGCGTTTACTTTCTTAACAGCGGTCTTAACACCAGACTTGATCGCTTTGTTTCTCTCAGCTTTGGTTCTGTTTACTAAAATTCTCTTCTTAGCAGACTTGATATTTGCCATGCTCTTTCACCTCTCATTTCCGGAATCACTTTGTATTTCATGTCACATTAAAGCCGGACACGGACGATCTAATGTAAACATACGCTGATTATTTTAGAGTAAGAAACCGGGAATGTCAATACATATTTCTTTATTTTTTGCAAAAAATGTAGGTAACCGTTATCAAACAAATTTAGGCAGAACCGTAACACATTTAATATGGAAAGAAAAGAGTGAGGCGGTACAACGAACAGATCGTGAGCAGGGAGGTATGACATGGAAATTCGTACAGATCTGGCTCTGGAGGCACGGGAGGCAGTCCGGGGGCAGGCGGAGGAGATTCGGGGAGTCACGTTGGAGGAATCCTACGACCGTGAACTGGAATTAAAGGTGACGAAAGTGGTGATTGAAACCAAAAACGGTGCAAAAATCATGGGCAAGCCAATCGGGACTTATATTACGCTGGAATCCCCGTTTTTGTGTGATGAGGAGGAAGAGCACCATCACAAAATTGCCGAAAAACTGGCAGAGACCTTGCGGGAACTTTTGCCGGATACGGATGAGGAAAAGTCCATTCTGGTGGTGGGACTTGGAAACCGGGATGTGACTGCGGACGCACTGGGACCTGCAGCGGTGGATCATCTGTTTATCAATCGTCATATAATTCTGGAATTTGGAACCGCGGCATACAACCGGGAACGAATGAACCAGGTGAGCAGCATTGTGCCGGGGGTGATGGCACGTACCGGAATGGAAAGCGCAGAGATCGTACGGGGAGTCACCATGCAGACCAATCCGGATCTGATTATTGCCATTGATGCACTGGCGGCACGGAGTACAAAACGGTTAAACCGCACCATTCAGATTACCGATACCGGAATTCATCCGGGAAGCGGTGTGGGAAATAATCGACATGCCATGACCAGGGAAAGTCTTGGGGTGCCGGTGATTGCCATCGGCATTCCCACGGTAGTGGACGCCGCCACCATTGTCCATGATGCCGTCAAGGACTGGAACAGCAGTACCACGGAATTGCGCAATATGTACGTGACCGGAAAAGACATTGACGCCGTGATTGCCACCTTAAGCCTGACAGTGGCGGAGGCAGTGAACGAAGCATTGAATCTGGACTGACTGCATATATTGTCCTAATAGAAAAAGGGGGCAAAGGTGTGCGGATTTCCGGCAGAAAACTTTCGGTACTGCTTTTTCTGGTGCTTTTGGCAGCACTGGTGATCAGAATTATGGTGTTGCGGTCCGAAGATGACGATGAGGAAAGCTTTTATCGTAAAATATTTGACCAGTGGGAGGAAACTGCAGTGTGCAGGGAACTCCCACTGCTTTCCTTTTCACAGGAGGAGCATCCGCAGACTATGGGACAACTGGTGCATAAGATACTGGCGCAATCCTTCCCCTGGTATGCCTATGAAAAGCTTTATCTTTTGTATCCGGAAGAGGAAGAAGCAGCAGGGGATGAGCAGGAGGAAGAAGCAGCAGAAGCAGCTGGGGATGAGCAGCTGGGAGAAAGCACCGGGAAAGGAGAGGAACGGAAAACCGACCGGACAGCTCCCGGCGGCGGAAAACAACAGAAAGAGAATGGGGGACAGAAAGCAAATGATGGGGAACCAGTGTTTCAGGAAGCTCCGGAAAAGCAGGAAAATACAGAGCGGCAGTCAGCTCCCATCTGCAGGAATGATTTTGAAACCAGACTGCAGGAAAGCATGGAAGATCCATGGACGCTGGAAACGGCTCAAATTTCATCCCAGCCGGTTTTTGCCCAGGCGTTGATTGACAATGCCTGGTGGGATTTTAAATATCTGATACATAACTGGTACACGGTGGATACCTCCACGGATGCTTCGGTAGTGGGAATCTCCACACCGGAACTGGTGACCTATCCGGCAGGCATCACCAAAAATCAAAAGGAAGGCTATGACATTCTGGTCTATCATACCCACAGTCTGGAGCAGTATGCGGATTCCCACCAATATGCTCCGCCAAACGGTGTAGTGGGAGCAGGAGAATTTTTGTCGACGCTGTTGGAGAAGCAGTATGGTTATCGTGTCTTACATCTGACGGAGAGTTTTGACGCGGAGGGGCGGGATTCCGCCTATGGGAAGGCACTGCCGGCGTTGGTACAGGTACTGGAAGAACACCCGGAGATCCAGGTGGTGATTGACCTGCATCGGGACGAGGTCGACAGCAATGCCCACCTGATTCAACAGGTGGGGGAGCGGAGCGTGGCGCGGTATATGTTTTTTAACGGATTAAGCTATACCAGAACGTTGGGGGCATTGAAGGAATTTTCCAACCCCTGTCAAAAAGAAAATCTGGCCATGTCCTTTCAGCTCCAACTGGCTTCCGATGCCCTTTTTCCGGGATGCACCAGAAAAATTTATCTCAAAGGTTATCGCTATAATATGCATTTGCGGCCGAGAAGTCTGCTGATTGAATTGGGGGCTCAGAATAACACGGAACAGGAGGCGTGGAATAGCTGTGTTCTGCTTGCCAAAATGCTGGATACCGTGCTATCTTATAATATTAGATAAGGTATCAGGAGGAATACAATGGCACAGTTTAACCAGAAAAATATCCGCAACTTTTGTATCGTGGCACATATCGACCACGGAAAGTCTACGCTGGCGGATCGAATCATAGAAAAAACAGGACTTCTCACCAGCCGTGAGATGCAGGATCAGGTTCTGGATAATATGGAATTGGAGCGGGAGAGGGGAATTACCATCAAGGCCCAGACCGTCCGTATTATTTATCAGGCAAAGGATGGTGAGGAGTATATGCTGAACCTCATCGACACCCCGGGGCATGTGGACTTTAACTACGAGGTGAGCCGCGCACTGGCCGCCTGTGACGGAGCGATTCTGGTGGTGGATGCAGCACAGGGAATTGAGGCACAGACCCTTGCCAATGTTTACCTGGCACTGGATCATGATCTGGATGTTTTTCCTGTCATCAATAAAATAGACCTCCCCAGTGCGGACCCGCAGAAAGTCATAGAAGAGATCGAAGATGTGATCGGTATCGAGGCACAGGATGCCCCCCTGATTTCTGCAAAAAACGGAATCGGAATTGAGGATGTGCTGGAACAGATCGTTCACAAAATTCCGGCGCCTCAGGGAGACCCGGAGGCTCCTTTACAGGCGTTGATCTTTGATTCCCTGTATGATTCTTACAAGGGAGTCATCGTCTTCTGCCGGATCCGGAATGGCTCTGTGCGCAAGGGAACCCGCATGAAGATGATGGCTACGGGAGCCACTGCAGATGTGGTGGAAGTAGGGTATTTTGGACCGGGACAGTTTATCCCCTGTGAAGAACTGTCTGCAGGCATGGTAGGCTACATTACCGCTTCCATCAAAAATGTAAAGGACACTGCAGTGGGCGACACGGTAACCGATCTGGACAACCCCTGTGCAGAGCCCCTTCCGGGCTATAAAAAAGTAAATCCCATGGTGTACTGTGGACTTTATCCTGCAGATGCCTCCAAATATACTGACCTGCGGGATGCTTTGGAGAAATTGCAGTTAAATGATGCCTCTTTGTACTACGAGCCGGAGACCTCGATTGCATTGGGCTTTGGTTTCCGGTGCGGGTTCCTGGGACTTCTTCATCTGGACATTATCGAGGAACGTCTGGAGCGGGAATACAACCTGGATCTGGTGACTACAGCACCCGGTGTTATTTATAAAGTATTTAAGACAGACGGCACGATGATTGAACTGACGAATCCTTCCAACCTTCCGGATCCCTCTGAGATCGAACGCATGGAAGAACCCATTGTCTCTGCAGAAATCATGGTTTCCACGGAATATATCGGACCGATTATGCAGCTATGCCAGGAACGCCGTGGACGTTATATCAGCACAGATTATATCGAGGCAACAAGAGCGGTGCTGAAATATGAGCTTCCCTTAAATGAGATCATTTACGATTTCTTTGATGCCTTAAAGAGCCGATCCAGAGGTTACGCATCCTTTGATTATGAGTTAAAGGGTTACGAGCCCTCCTCCCTGGTGAAACTGGATATCCTCATTAACCGTGAGGAAGTGGATGCCCTTTCCTTTATCGTTCATGGGGACAGTGCCTATGAGCGTGGACGGAGAATGTGCGAAAAATTAAAGGATGAGATTCCCAGACACCTGTTTGAAATCCCCATTCAGGCAGCAGTGGGCGGCAAGGTCATCGCCAGAGAGACGGTAAAAGCCATGCGGAAGGATGTGCTGGCGAAGTGCTACGGCGGTGATATCTCCCGTAAGAAGAAGCTGCTGGAGAAACAGAAGGAAGGAAAGAAGAGAATGCGTCAGGTAGGTAACGTGGAAATTCCTCAGAGTGCCTTCATGAGTGTATTGAAATTAGATGAATCCTGATAAGAGTTTAGGCTTATATCTTCATATCCCCTTTTGTGTGCAGAAATGCCGTTATTGTGACTTTCTGTCCTTTCCAACGGGAAGTCTTACGGAGAAAACAGGAACGCAGGATACCAGAATCCAGCCTTATGTGGAGCGGCTCTGCCGGGAAATCCGGGAAAGAGGGAAAAGCTGTGGCAGGTATGTGGTGGACACCCTGTTTTTCGGCGGCGGAACCCCCTCCCTGCTGACCGGAGCACAGATGGGACAGATGATGACCCACATCCGGGAAAGCTTCCGGATGTCAGAGGATGCTGAATGTTCCATGGAATGTAACCCGGGCACAGCGACCCTTGACTCTCTGAAGGCTTACCATGAGGCGGGAATCAACCGTCTGAGCATAGGCTTGCAGTCTTCCTGTGACAAAGAATTGCAAAGACTGGGACGGATTCACAATCGGAAGCAGTTTGAGGAGTGTTTTCGGTGGGCAAGACGGGCAGGCTTTGAAAATGTGAATATTGATCTGATGTCGGCACTGCCGGGGCAGACTAGGGAGAGTTATGCCCAGACCCTGCGATTTGTGGCAGGGCATGAACCGGAGCACATTTCGGCCTACAGCCTGATTCTGGAAGAGGGGACTCCTTTATATGAGGAAAATCCGGTTCTGCCGGATGAGGATACCGACCGTCTCATGTACGAGGATACGAAACGGATTTTGACGGAGTACGGCTATCATCGCTACGAGATCTCCAATTATGCCAAAAAGGGCAGAGAGTGTCGTCATAACTGTAAATATTGGACCAGAGGGGAATATCTGGGAATGGGGCTGGGAGCCTCTTCCCAGATGAAACATACCCGGTTTCAAAATACCACGGAACTGAAATCCTATATGGAAACCCCAGACCCTACCCTGGCCGGGAGCCGGACCATTTTATCAAAAAAGGATGAGATGGAGGAATTCATGTTTCTGGGGCTGCGCCTTACGGCGGGAATCAAAGAGGAAGTTTTCAGACAATGCTTTGGTGCCGATCTGGATGAAATCTATGGAACCGTTTTGAAGAAACTGGAGGAAGAAAAGCTTCTGAGGAGAGAGAAAGGAAACCTCCGGCTGACGGATTACGGTACCGACATCAGTAATTATGTACTGGCGCAATTTTTGCTGGACGAGTTGTAATGGGTGTCTAAACAAAGTATAATAACAGCAGTGCAAATTTCGGGAAGATCATCGGGGAAATTTCATGGAAAGGCACTGAGAAAGAAGTCTCTTCATAGAATATATTAAACTGACTTTGGAGGCTTCTTTTGAAAACCTTTAAAAAACCCCTGTCTACCGAGGAAGAGGTATACTATATCCATCTTTTAAGGGAAGGTACAGAGGAAGAAGCAAAGGCCGCCAAAGAGATTCTGATCGAGAGAAATATGCGCCTGGTAGCGCACATTGCCAAAAAATATCAGAATTCCGATGAGGATATGGAAGATCTGATCTCCACAGGGACGATCGGATTGATCAAAGCAGTTCTCTCCTTCGATGCGGGAAAGGGAAGGCTGGCAACCTATGCCTGCCGCTGCATTGACAATGAACTGCTCATGCTTTTCCGTGCAAAGAAGAAATCCTCAAAAGAAGTTTCCCTCTATGAGCCCATTGGCACGGATAAAGAGGGAAATGAGATCAGTCTGCTGGATATCATGGAACAGAAGCAGATGGATGCGGTGGAACAGCTGCAGCTGCGGGAAAACCTGATGAAACTGGAAGCTCTGTTGGGAACGGTGCTTTCGGACAGGGAACGGGAAATTTTGCTGCTGCGCTACGGGCTTTGTGGGAAAAAGGAACGATCCCAACGGGAGATCGGGCAGTCATTGGGAATTTCCAGGAGCTATGTATCCCGGATTGAGAAGAAAGCACTCTTAAAATTAAAAAACGGTTTTACAGCCTGTCAGGGCTCATACGGATAAGGAGAATGAACATGCCAAAGATTGAAGAAATCCTGCGGGAGGCAAAAAATGCAGGGGCATCAGATGTACATATCACAGTGGGAATTCCTCCCAAAATGAGAGTGAACGGAAGTCTGGTTACCATGTCCTATCCGAAATTCATGCCGGCGGATACCACAGAAATGCTTCTGGAGATCATGAATGAGACCCAGAGAGAACTCTTTGAGGGGCGTGGGGAATATGATATGTCCTTTTCCATCAGGGAGATAGGACGTTATCGTGTCAACGCCTATAAACAACGGGGATCGGTGGCACTTGCCATTCGACTGGTGGGTACGCAGATTCCCTCGGCTGAGGAACTGGGACTGCCGGAGTCCGTGGCAGATCTTTACAACAGAAAGAGAGGCCTGGTTCTGGTTACCGGACCGGCAGGAAGCGGTAAATCCACCACCTTGGCAGCAATTATTGATATGATTAACACCTATCGGGATGCCCATGTCATTACCCTGGAGGATCCCATTGAATTTCTGCACCAGCACAAAATGTCCATGGTTAACCAGAGGGAGATCGGCCTGGATTCTGAAAACTATGCCAATGCACTCCGGGCGGCACTCCGTGAGGATCCGGATGTGATTCTGGTAGGGGAGATGCGGGATCTGGCAACCATCAGTGTAGCGGTAACCGCAGCGGAAACCGGACATCTGGTATTTTCCACCCTGCATACCATGGGTGCCGCAAGCACGGTGGATCGTATGATTGATGTATTTCCGCCCTACCAACAGCAGCAGATCCGGGTACAGCTTGCCAATGTGCTGGAGTGTGTCATATCCCAGCAGTTGATTCCACGGGTGGATGGACAGGGACGAATCGCCACCTTCGAGGTACTTCATGCCACCCATGCAGTGCGGAATATGATCCGTGAGGGTAAGGCACATCAGCTCAATGGTATGATGCAGACCAACCGCAGGCTGGGAATGATGACGATGGATGAGTCCATATATAGCTGCTATGAAAGCGGACTGATCAGCAGGGAGCATGCATTACAGTTTTCCCAGGATCCGGATGCCATGGCAGTGAAACTGGGCATTGGAAAAAATAATGTTTAAGTGATGTTCAAAATAAAGTGGTTACGGTTTACAGATGGTCTGTATAACCGGCCACTTTATTGTTTTTTAAGAATTAAAATCAAAAAACCTATTTTCAAATCAGTCCATGTAAGCTATGATAAAGTTGTCTTTTGGTCTCTGACCAATCTTGCACGAACGTGCATAAGGGGATTTCGCCCCGCTATTTCAACCAATTGCCAAAGAAACGAATGAAACAGAAAAAGAATCAGACAGAAGAAGGGAGAAGGAGTCATTTATGTTCAGCACGGTTTATTCCGGGGCGCTTCATGGAATTCACAGCTACCTTGTGCGGGTAGAGGTGGATATTGCACCGGGACTTCCCAATCTACAGCTGGTGGGATATGTCAGCAGCGAGGTGGCGGAGGCAAAAGAGCGGGTGAGAGCTGCCGTTCGGAATATGGGAGTGGAACTGCCGGCAGCCCGTATTACCATCAATCTTGCCCCTGCAAATGTGCGCAAAGAGGGAACAGTCTACGATTTATCCATCGCTGTGGGAATTTTGCAGTCTATGAAGCAATTGCCCCGGGAGCAGACACGGAAAACTCTCTTTTTGGGAGAAATGGGATTAAACGGCAGTCTGAAGCCGGTTCTCGGGGTGCTGCCTATTTTGAGGGAAGCGGTAAAACAGGGATTTACCAGATGCGTTCTGCCCAGGGAGAATGCCAGAGAGGCAGCAGTGGTAGAAGGAATCCATGCCTATGGCCTGGAGAATCTCAGACAGGTTTTGGATTTCCTGCAGGGAAAGGAACAACCGGAGCCGGAAGTATTGGATGTACAGCAGCTTTTTGAAAGCAGAAAAGATCACATAGAGGAAGACTTCGCGGATGTGCAGGGACAGGAAAGTGCCAAGAGGGCAATGGAGATTGCGGCAGCCGGTTTTCATAATCTGTTGCTCTCAGGTCCTCCGGGAGCAGGAAAGACTATGCTGGCGAGGCGGTTTGCTACAATTCTGCCACCACTGACCATGGAAGAAAGTCTGGAAGTCTCTTCTATTTACAGTGTGGCAGGAGCATTGGAGCCGGAGCATGTAATTCTGACGAAACGTCCATTTTTGAGTCCTCACCATACCATCAGTGAATATGCCATGGCAGGGGGAGGAGCAATTCCAAGACCGGGGGTGATTTCCATGGCTCATAAAGGGGTATTATTTCTGGACGAACTGCCGGAATTTAAACGGAATGTCATAGAAGTTCTGCGACAGCCCCTGGAGGAACGAAGGGTACATATTCATCGTGCTTCCGGTAATTATACGTATCCTGCAGATTTCCTTTTGATCGGAGCCATGAATCCCTGTCCCTGCGGTTACTATCCGGATCTTCGGCGCTGCAGCTGTACGCCATCGGCCAGAAGAAGATATGCCGGCAGGGTTTCCGGACCAATTCTGGATCGAATGGATTTATGTGCCGAGGTGGCAAGAGCCAGGCTTTTTGAAGAGACAGAGGAAAGGGAACAGGGACGCTGGAACAGCAAAAATATGCGGGAACGGGTGTTAGCGGCCCAGGAAATCCAACGGGAACGGTATAAAGGACGGGAATTTCAATCTAATGCCCAGATTCCTGCCAGAGAAGTAGAGCAGTACTGTGGGCTGGGCAGGGGCGAACGGAACCTGCTGCGGGAGTTTTCAGAGGAATTGGAACTGAGTGCCAGAGCCTGTCACAGAATCATGAAAGTGGCACGGACCATTGCAGATCTGGACGGCGGGGAATACGTGAAGGAGCATCATTTGTACGAGGCTTTGTTATTTAAAATGGTGGATTATCAACCACCGTTGTTACAGGAGTAAAGATGGAAGAAAAAAGAGATTTACGATGGGAGCATTTTTTCTGCAGGATAGAGGGGGTGGGTCTGCGTACGTTAGAAAAACTGTTTTGCGCCGTGCCGGACAGAAAATATGCCTATGAACTATCGGAAACCCATTTGGAGGAAATTCTGGGAGAGAAAGCAGCAAGGCTCATTACAGAGGCGAGACATCGGACAACCCCGGAAAAGCTGTGGGAACAGTTGCAGAGTCAGAATATTCGTTTCGCCTCCTATTGGAGTGAGGACTACCCGCAAGCCCTCCGCAGGATATCCGATGCCCCCAAAGCCCTCTATTCCAAAGGAAGCTTTCCGGGGAGAGAGGAAAAAAGGGTGGCAATCATTGGAGCCAGAGCCTGTTCCGAGTACGGCAGACGCATGGCACGGACACTGGGAGAGGAACTGGCAAAACAGGGAGTGGTGGTGGTTAGTGGCATGGCGCGGGGTATTGACGGAATCAGTCAACGGTATGCTTTGGAGGCTGGCGGGACATCCTATGGGGTGTTGGGCTGTGGTGTGGATATTTGCTATCCCAAAGAGAACCAGGTATTGTATGACCAACTTACCCTTCAGGGCGGCGTCCTGTCGGAATATGTGCCGGGGACGGCGGCAAAGGCAAATTTATTTCCGCCGAGAAACCGCATTATCAGTGCCCTTTCCGATGCAGTGGTTGTGGTGGAGGCCAGAAAAAAGAGTGGAACCATTATCACCGTAGACATGGCTCTGGAGCAGGGCAAAGAAGTGATGGTGGTGCCGGGCAGAGTGGGAGATGGTCTTAGTGAGGGCTGTAACGATCTTCTGCGGCAGGGGGCGCCACCGGTACTGGAAACTGCGGATATCCTGAAAACACTAGGCATAGAAGGGAAAGCAGAAAGAAAAGAAAGAAACGGCGAACAGCAGGGAACCTTATCGGAGCTTACCGGAGAGGAAAAACTTCTCTATGAATTATTGGACGAGTATCCAAGATCCCTGGATGAACTGGCACGGGAACTGATTTACCGCCGGGAAGAAATGGAGTATTCCCAGCTGTGCCGCATTTTTCGTTCCCTGTGCCGGAAAGGGATGGCGAGACAGGAAGGAAACACACATTTTGTGAAGGTGAAATCATAATTTCTGGTGGAAACGCTATTATTTATATAGGTAGAAAAGCGAATGGATTTTGCATTTTGTAACCGGAAAGGAACCGGACAGAACCGGACAGCTACGAAGAAAGTTCTTGCAAGCCAGAAAGGAATGGTGTATAGTGGTTCACGATTAACGCCCGAGACTGATGTTATATCAAAATGGAGGGATTTGTAATGGCAAAATACCTAGTGATTGTAGAGTCACCGGCAAAAGTGAAAACCATTAAGAAATTTTTAGGAGCCAACTATGAGGTTGTGGCCAGCAACGGGCATGTGAGGGACTTGCCCAAGAGCCAGCTGGGAATTGATGTGGAGCATGACTATGAACCCAAATATATCACCATACGTGGAAAGGGCGACATCCTGGCAAATCTGCGCAAGGAAGTAAAGAAAGCAGATAAAATCTATCTTGCAACCGACCCGGACCGTGAGGGAGAAGCCATTTCCTGGCATTTGTATTATGCACTGAAATTGGAAAACAAAAAAGTATACCGCATCACCTTCAATGAGATTACGAAAAATGCAGTGAAGGAATCCCTGAAAAATCCACGAGAGATCGATATGAATCTGGTGGATGCCCAGCAGACCAGAAGAATTCTGGACCGTGTTGTGGGTTATCGGATTTCTCCGGTGTTATGGGCTAAGATTAAGAGGGGGTTAAGTGCAGGCCGTGTACAGTCTGTGGCACTTCGCATTATCTGTGACCGTGAGGATGAAATCAACGCTTTTATTCCGGAGGAATATTGGAGCCTGGATGCCAGCTTGAAGATTTCCGGGGAAAAGAAACCGTTAGTGGCCAGATATTACGGTGACACCAACGGAAAGAAAGGCATTGCCTCTAAAGCGGAACTGGATCAGATCGTGAAAGAGATTCAAAATGCTGCATTTAAGGTGGCGGAGGTAAAGAAAGGAACCCGCACCAAAAAGGCGCCGCTTCCCTTTACAACCTCCACCCTGCAGCAGGAAGCCAGCAAGGTGCTGAATTTCTCTACACAGAAAACCATGCGTCTTGCCCAACAGCTATACGAGGGCGTAGATACCAAGGAAGGTACGGTGGGTATCATTTCCTATCTGCGTACCGATTCCACCCGTGTATCGGAAGAGGCAGAGACCATGGCACGGGATTATATTGAAAAGAGCTTTGGTGCAGATTATGCTGCAGAGACAACGGTACAGAAAAAGAACGGGCAGAAAATTCAGGATGCCCATGAGGCAATCCGTCCTACCGATGTAAACCGTACCCCGGCTATCATGAAGGAATACCTGTCCAGAGATCAGTTCCGGCTGTATCAGCTGATCTGGAAGCGTTTTCTGGCAAGCCGTATGAAACCGGCGGAGTATGAGACAACCTCCGTAAAGATTCAGGCAGCCAGCCAGCTTTTTTCCGTTGCTGCCTCCAAGGTAACCTTCGAGGGATTCATGAATGTATACACAGAGGAGGACGACAAGGAAGAGAATCATACGCTGGTAAAATCCATTGATAAAGATACGGAGCTTGCGTTGGAGAACCTTGATCCGAAACAGCACTTTACCCAGCCACCTGCCCACTATACCGAGGCCTCTCTGGTGCATACCATGGAGGAACTTGGAATTGGACGTCCCAGTACCTATGCGCCTACCATCACTACGATTCTGGCTCGCCGTTATATTGTGAAGGAAAATAAAAATCTCTATGTTACCGAACTGGGTGAGGCAGTCAATAACATGATGAAAGATGCTTTCCCCTCCATTGTGGATGTGAACTTTACGGCAAATCTGGAAACGCTGTTAGATGGCGTGGCAGACGGAAGCGTGAAATGGAAAACCATTGTGGAGAACTTTTATCCGGATCTGGATGAAGCGGTGAAAAAAGCAGAAAAGGAGCTGGAGCAGGTACAGATTGCCGATGAAGTGACCGATGAGGTCTGTGAGCTTTGCGGACGTCATATGGTGATTAAATACGGACCACACGGAAAATTCCTTGCCTGTCCCGGATTTCCGGAATGCAAGAATACGAAACCTTACTTTGAAAAGATTGGGGTGCCCTGCCCTAAGTGTGGGAAGGATGTGGTTCTCAAGAAGACCAAGAAAGGCCGTAAATACTATGGCTGCATCGACAACCCGGACTGCGACTTTATGGTTTGGCAGAAGCCTTCCAAGGTGAAGTGTAAAGAGTGTGGCTCGATTATGCTGGAAAAAGGAAACAAATTGGTATGTTCCAATGAAACCTGTGGATATGTCTGTGAGAAACCAAAGGAATAATTTGTTGCCTACACAAATTGATTAAATTTTGTGAATATTTTTCACAATGCCACAAAAAATATTGCAATTTTTCGGATTTAATGATAAGATAAGCATATTCTTTAGGATGAGTGGGTAAGTGTTATATAAAGGAGGCTTGTCATGGGTAGTGTTCAGTTATTGGATAAAACGAGAAAAATCGGAAAATTACTTCATAACAACAATTCCAGCAAAGTGGTATTTAATGATATCTGTGAAGTAATGAACGATATTCTGGACTCTAATGTATTGGTGATCAGTAAAAAGGGAAAAGTTCTTGGAGTAGGCAAAGAAGATGGAATCGAATCCATCCATGAGATGATGATTGATGAATCTGTGGGAGGATTTATTGATCCTACTTTGAATGAGCGTCTGCTCAGCGTGCTTTCCACCAAAGAAAATGTCAATTTGGAAACCTTGGGCTTTGAAGATGTGGATGTGCATAAATTCCAGGCAGTGATCAGCCCCATTGATATTGCAGGAGAACGTTTGGGAACTCTCTTTATTTACAAATGCAATGAGTCCTATGATATTGATGATATTATTCTGTGTGAATATGGCTCTACAGTAGTGGGACTGGAAATGATGCGTGCGGTAAACGAGGAAAGCGCAGAGGAGACCCGCAAGGTTTCCGTTGTGAAATCCGCAATTTCCACTTTGTCCTTCTCCGAGATGGAAGCCATCACACATATTTTCGATGAATTAAACGGTATGGAGGGAATTCTGGTAGCAAGCAAAATTGCCGACCGTGTGGGAATCACCAGATCCGTCATTGTCAATGCACTTCGTAAGTTTGAAAGTGCAGGAGTGATTGAGTCCCGTTCCTCAGGAATGAAGGGAACCTACATCAAAGTACTGAATGATGCGGTGTTTGAGGAAATTGAGGAATTAAAGAGACAGAACACAAAATTAAGATAATTTTTCACGGACATTACAACAGAAAAAGGTTCATGGATGAGGCCGGGCAAGGGGGATTTTGTAAAAAATCCCCCTTGCCCGGTTTTTTTATAGGAATTTCTTCCTATAAAAAGGTTTTCAAGGGGGTGCAGAGTTTCTTCTTTTGTATAAAAACCTTGTGTTTTTTTGTAAATAAATTATAATATACAGTAGTGTATTTTTAACATTGCCTATTTATGCTCTGGAAAAGTGGTCGGGAGGAAGAAAAATGATCAATAGTAATGCATTTGATTATATTAATGTGCTGGGGAAAGCAGCGGATGCATCCTGGGTACGAAATGAAGTGATTGGAAACAATATCGCCAATGCAGATACGCCGGGTTATAAAAGAGAGGATGTGGATTTTGAATCCGAGCTGCAGAAGGCACTGGGAAGTTCCCGTTATACCTCTATGGATAAAAAGGTTGGAAACCTGAAAGTCAGTCAGCTGGAACCTCATACCTACAGGGATTATGCAGGATACTCCTATCGATTGGACGGAAATAATGTAGATATTGAGACAGAAAACGTGACACTGGCAGCCAATGAATTGAAATACAACGGCTTGCTGGATTGCGTGAAACAGGAATTCCAGAATCTACAGGCGGCAATGAGATAAACGGGAGGTTGAAGGATGAGCGTTTTTACATCATTTGATATTAACTCATCAGGAATGACAGCACAGCGTTATCGTATGGATATCATTTCTGAGAATGTGGCAAATGCCAATACAACCAGAACAGAGGACGGCACGCCCTATCGCAGAAAGGTCGTGACATTCCAGGAGAAAGGCAGTCAGACCAATTTCAGCCATGTACTGAACAAGGCAACGGATAAATATTCCGGTACCGGGGTAAAGGTCAGCGGAGTCCATGAGGATATGACCACCGAGATGAATATGGTTTATGATCCTTCCCATCCGGATGCGGACGAAAATGGTTATGTAACCTATCCCAATGTGAATATCATCACAGAGATGACCAACCTGATTGATGCCAGCAGAGGTTATGAGGCTAATGCCACAGCCTTTGAAGCAACCAAATCCGTGGCACTGAAGGGCTTGAGTCTGATCGAAACATAAACGACAGGTCGGACAATGAAAGAATGGGAGAAAAGGGACAACTATGAACTTAGGCACAACATTTGACATTAATACATTGCGTAATGTCTCTTCAGAGGCGGTTAAATCCGCAGTACAGAATACACAGGCGGCAGTGAAAAATCCGGACGGAGCCACGATGTTTGACTCCATACTGGGGGCAGCCGTGGACAATATCAACACCACCAACAGCTATTTATCCGATGCAGAAAATGCAGAGATCAGCTGGGCGCTGGGAGAGACGGACAATACCCACGATCTTTCCATTGCATTGCAGAAGGCCTCTACGGTATTCCAGTACACGGTAGCAATCCGTGACAAATTCATGGATGCCTACAAAGAGATTATGCAGATGCAGATTTAACAGGCTAGAGAAAACGAGGAACACTTGCAATGCAGGATAAGCTTCAGGAAATTCTGAATAAGATAAAAGAGTGGTGGGGAAATTTTACCACCAAACAGAAAACCATTATCATTGCCATCGCAGCAGTGGTGGTTCTGGCAATCGTGATTCTGGTCACAGTACTGACCAGACCACAGTATGTTTTATTGGCAAATTGTGAGACGACAAAAGAAGCGTCAGAAATTACCGCACTTCTGGATTCCAACGACATTACATACACCACATCCACCGATGGATTGCAGATTAAGGTTCTGGCGAAACAGGAATCCCAGGCGAATCTTCTTCTGGGAGCCAATGATATTCTGGCAGCAGGGTATGGCATTGACAATGTAACCAACGGAGGTATTTCCACCACAGAGGCAGATAAACAGAAACGTTATGTGGTTTATCTGGAAAACCAGCTGGAAAACGATATGATCAAAATGTTTTCCGCAGTAAAGAGTGCCCATGTGATGCTCCATCTGCCGGATAATGACGGAACGCTGGTTTCCAGAAATGAGCCCTCCTATGCGTGGGTACAGCTGGAATTACAGGATGATTTTACCGCAGAGCAGGCTGCCTATGTTGCAAAGGCAGTTGCCACGGCGTTGGGAAACAGCGATACGACACAGATTACCATCATGGATACGGATGCCAATCTTCTGTATTCCGGAGAGGATGATTTCTCCGTGGCAGGCACGGCCAGCTCCCAGATCGGAGTGAAGGAACAGGCAGAGAAGCTGGTACGCAGTAAAGTGACACAGGTACTGATGGGAACCAATCTGTACAGTGCTATCGAGGTATCCAGTAATCTGGATATTGATTTTGCTGCCTATGAGAAGACGCTTCATGAATACTATGCCCCTGACGGAATGACCCAGGGACTTTATGCAGAAGCACATATTTATCAGTCCGATGCCACCAATGGCGGCGGCGGCGCACCGGGCACGGATTCCAACCAGAACAATGACCGGTCCACTTACATGTATCAGGACTATAATAATTCCGAATCTTCCACTACGGAGGAAGATTATAAATATGTGCCCAATGAGGTGATTGAAAATACCATCACCAATCCAGGGGTTATCAAGTACGAAAATTCCTCTCTGGCTACAACTGCCATTTCCTACAACATAGTCAATGAGGATGATGCAAAGAAACAGGGACTTCTGGACGGAATTACCTGGGACGAGTACAAAGCAGCCAACAGTGATCGGACCAAACTGGATGTGGATCCTGATCTTTATGATGTGGTGGCAAATGCCACCGGTATTGATAAAAGCAAGATCACCATCATGGCATATTCCGAAAACTGGTTTATAGACTCTGACGGACTGGGTGTGAGCGCCACGGATGTGGTGCAGATTATCCTGATCTTCGTGATCCTTGCATTGCTTGGTTTCGTCGTTCTCCGCAGCATGCGAGGCGAGAAACAGGAGGAAGAGGAAGAGGAGCTTTCTGTGGAAAATCTGTTACAATCCACACCGGAGGAGTCTCTGGATGCCATTGAGACAGAAACAAAATCCGAGACCCGCCTGATTATAGAGAAATTTGTGGATGAAAATCCGGAAGCCGCGGCAAATCTGCTGCGTAACTGGCTGAATGAGGACTGGGGGGCATAAGCATGGCAGCAAAGAGTGAAGATCATATCAGCGGCACCCAGAAGGCGGCGATCCTTTTGATTGCCCTCGGTCCGGAAAAATCCGCTACCATTTTTAAACATTTAAAAGAAGAAGAAATTGAAGAGCTTACCCTGGAGATTGCAAACACCCGCAGCGTTACACCCCAGGTCAAAGAAGAGATTATCAATGAGTTTTATGAAGTGTGCCTGGCACAGCAATATATAGCAGAAGGCGGTATCAATTACGCGAAGGAACTGCTGGAAAAGCCCTGGGTGAAGAGAAGGCGATGGATGTTATCGGCAGACTGACTGCTTCCCTTCAGGTAAAACCCTTCGAGTTTGTAAGAAAGACGGAACCTGCGCAGCTGCTCAACTTTATCCAGGACGAGCATCCGCAGACCATTGCCCTTATTTTGTCCTACTTATCACCGGCACAATCCGCCATGGTGCTTTCATCCTTATCACCGGATCGACAGGCAGATGTTGTAAAACGTATTGCTATGATGGATCGCACCAGTCCGGATGTAATCAAAGAAGTGGAGCGTATTCTGGAAAGCAAACTGTCCAACCTGGTGAACCAGGATTATTCCATTGTGGGTGGTGTAGATGCTGTAGTAGATATCCTCAACACCGTGGATCGTGGTACAGAGAAACACATTATGGAAACCCTGGAAATTGAAGAGCCGGAGATGGCAGACGAAATCCGCAAAAAGATGTTTGTGTTCGAGGATATTCTGCTTCTGGACGACCGTGCGATTCAGCGTGTGCTCCGGGATGTGGACAACGGCGATCTGGCAATGGCGTTAAAGGGAGCCAACGAGGAAGTACAGAATGCGATTTTCAACAATATGTCCAAGCGTCTGGCGGTTATGATCCGCGAAGATATGGAGTTTATGGGTCCTGTCCGTATGAAAGATGTGGAAGAGGCACAGCAGAAGATTGTCAATGTTATCCGTAAATTAGAGGATTCCGCTGAAATCGTAATTTCCAGAGGCGGAGGTGACGAGATCATTGTCTAGTTTACTCAAAGGCGGTTGGATTGAAGTTAATAATGAGGAAAAAAGAATCATAGACACCAATGAGTTGGTGAATAAACGGCTGACTGGATTAAGTCAGCCTGTGCGCCGTATGGCTCACACAACATTGGGAGAACCGGATGAAGACGGTTTTGCGGGAGGTGTACAGGCTGAGATTCTCGAGGGACTCACGGAGGACGGAGATAGCGGTGCATCTGCTGTGATTCATCAGGAACCGGCACCTGCAGGGCCCTCGTTGGAAGATACCCAGAAGCAGGTAGATCAGATGCTTGCGGACGCCAGGGCACAGGTGGAAGCGGCCAGACAGGAAGCAGACAATATTCGTGCTCAGGCACAGTCAGATGCCGCAAACGTCAAGGAAAACGCCAGACAGGAGGGAATGCAGCAGGGGTATCAGGATGGGATTGCCCGGGCTGATCAGGAAACCAATCAGAGGATGGCACAGTTAGAGCAGAAGGAAAAGGATCTGGAGTCTGCCTATGAAACGAAAATCCAGGAACTGGAACCTCAGTTTATTGACACCTTAACCGGAATTTATGAACATATTTTCCAGGTGGAGTTACAAGGCTATCGCGACATCCTCTCCTATCTGATTACGAATACCATGCGTAAGATCGAAGGAAACAGAAGTTTCTTTATCCATGTTTCCAAAGAGGACTACCCTTTTGTCAGCATGCAGAAAAAGCAGTTCACGGCATCCGTGGCCGCAGGTTCCTCTGTTGAAGTGGTGGAGGATCTGACGCTTTCCAAGAATCAATGTCTGATTGAGACCGAGGATGGCATTTTTGACTGCGGAGTGAGCACACAGCTTACGGAATTGTCGAATCGCCTGAAACTGTTATCCTACGAAAAAGAATAAACCTATGGATGTAACTGTAAATTTTCAAAAATATAAAAATGCGGAAGACGAAAACTATTTTGTCCGGATGGGAAAAGTAGTGAATGTAGTAGGGCTGACGATTGAATCGGCAGGCCCGGATGCCAAGCTGGGAGACCTGTGCATGATCAGACCTACCACTGGAGACCAGCCACCGGCTATGGCAGAGGTGGTGGGGCTCAGAGACAGGAGAACGCTGCTGATGCCTTATGGCATTATCACTGGGATTGGCGCAGGAAGTATTGTGGTCAATACCGGAGAACCTCTGATGGTACATGCCGGAGAGGAGCTGTTAGGACAGACACTGGATGGCTTGGGAAGATTCCCTGACGGAAGCGTGCTGGAAGGCGGAGCCAAATATTCTGTGGATGCACAGCCGCCCGATCCTATGAGCAGAGAGATGATTGACGAGATTCTTCCGTTGGGTGTGCGTGCGGTTGACGGCTTGATTACGGTGGGAAAAGGACAGCGTATCGGCATTTTTGCCGGCTCCGGCGTGGGAAAATCTACCCTGATGGGTATGTTTGCCCGCAACACCAAAGCAGATATCAATGTAATTGCACTGATCGGCGAGCGGGGCCGAGAGGTGCGGGAATTTATCGAGCGTGACTTGGGACCGGAAGGAATGAAACGTTCTGTTGTAGTGGTTGCAACCTCAGACAAACCGGCACTGGAACGTAAAAAAGCAGCGATGACAGCAACTGCGATCGCAGAATACTTCCGGGATCAGGGGAAAGATGTCCTACTGATGATGGATTCCCTGACCCGTTTTTCCATGGCGCAGCGGGAAATCGGCCTTGCCAGTGGAGAGCCCCCTGTATCCAGAGGGTATCCGCCCAGTGTTTATGCAGAGATGCCGAAACTTTTGGAGCGCGCCGGAAGAGCCGCGAAAGGTTCCATTACCGGACTTTACACCGTACTGGTGGATGGTGATGACTTCAATGAACCCATCACCGATACAGCCCGCAGCATTCTGGACGGACATATTGTGCTGAGCCGCAAGCTGGGACATAAAAATCATTATCCGGCTATTGATGTGCTGGCAAGCATCTCCCGTTGTATGAGTGCGATTGCCACGAAAGAGCATAAGACCTGCGCCGGAAAGTTAAGAAATGTGCTGGCCACCTACAATGAAGCGGAGGATCTGATCAATATCGGAGCCTACAAGAGCGGATCGAATCCCAATATCGACTATGCAATGGAAAAAATTGATGCAGTCAATGGGTTTCTGTGCCAGGATGTGGACGAAAAAATGGATTTTGAAGAGACACTGGAGCGATTAAAAGCACTGTTTGGAGACCAGTAATGGCAAAATTTGTCTATCGGATGCAAAGCATTCTGGATGTAAAACTGAAGATGGAAGAACAGGCGCGGCAGGCATTTGCAACAGCGAAAACCAAGCTGGATGAGGAGCAGGCAAAGCTGGAACAGCTGCAGAAACGTAAAGCAGGGTATGAGCAGCGTGCAAAGGAATTGCTTCTCCGGAAACTGGATTTTCTGGAGATTGAGGCGAATCATAATGCCATTGACCGCATGGATGAATTTATTTCCCTGCAAAGACAGCATGTGGAACGGGCTCAGGAACAAGTGGAGGAAGCCCGGGAGGCTCTGGCCCAGGTACGAATGGAACGCAAGTCCCAGGAAATTCTGAAAGAAAAGGCTTTTGAGGAGTTTAAGCAGGAACTGAACCGGGCAGAAAGCAAGGAAATTGATGAGCTTACCAGCTATACCCATGGAAGGAAAGCTCTGGCTCGTTAGGACAGGAGAGTTATTTTGGCAGATAGCAGACAGAAATCACAGTCTCAGGCACTGGAGGAGAATTATTCTCCGGCAGATGAAAAGAAACGGCTGAAAGAAGAAAAAAAGAAATTAAAGCAGGAACAGAAGTCTCAGAAAAAAGAGGCGAAACAGAGAGCAAAGGAAATCGAGGCTCAGGAGGATCAGATTTATGAGGACGAGGGAACCAGCGGCAGCGGTGCCTCTGTGTTTTTTATCACTCTGTTCATCGTTCTGATCTGGATCGCTATTTTGGCTCTGGTGATAAAACTGGACATCGGTGGTGTGGGAACCAACATATTCAGCCCGATGCTTAAGGATGTTCCTGTTCTCAACAAGATCCTTCCTGCAGTACAGGAGTCAGCTTATGATACGGATACCGGGGAAAACTATGGTGGTTATCAGTCGCTGGATGAAGCCGTGGCACAGATCCGGAGACTGGAACAGCAGCTGGATCAGGAACAGCAGTCCAGACAATCCGATAAAGAGCAGATTGAGGCACTGCAGGCAGAAGTAGAACGATTAAAGACCTTTGAGGATAATCAGGTGGAATTCCAGCGGATCAAAGAGGAATTCTATAATGAAGTGATTTATGCAGACCAGGGTCCGGGAGCAGAAGAGTACAAGAAGTATTATGAGTCCATCGACCCTGCAACCGCTGAAACTCTATACAAACAGGTAGTGACCCAGCTGCAGGCGGATCAGGAGGTGCAGGATTACGCATCTGCCTACGCCAGCATGAAACCCAAAGAGGCTGCAGCAATTTTTGAAGCTATGACAGATGACCTGGATCTGGCAGCAAAAATACTGGGTGCCATGAGCGACGATGACCGGGGAAAAATCCTGGGAGCAATGGATTCCACGGTGGCTGCACGAATCACAAAAATCATGAATCCCAACTAAGCTTTTGGGGTGATATGACCGATATATAAAAGGAGTACCTTGACAACTTAAGAGAGGAGGAAAGCAAATGACAACAACACCTGTAATCAACACAGGAGGTCTGATGCCTGCCCAGGAAGTGAAAGCCACATCCGTTCCGGATCATACCAAAAGTTTTTCCGATGTGTTTAAACAATCTGCAACGGGAAATGCGGGACAGATGACGAAGACGGACAATCTGCCGGGTACCACCAGGACAGATAGCACCACTTCTGGTGGAAAAGCAGAAAAATCCGGCTCAAACATCCAGAGCAGACAGGCAGCCAAAGCAAAAAACCAGACGGCAAAAGCAAAAGACAGCAAAGCCGTAGGGGACAGCCAACAGACCACAGATGATACTCTAAGCCCCCAGGAGACAGAAAAGGCAATGGAAGTTCTGGCAGAAACTGCAGTGACGGTGGTGGACAAACTGGCAGAATTTTTCCAGATCACACCGGAAGAGGTAAGCGACACCATGGAAATGCTGGGGATGAGTGATGTGGACTTGTTTGATGCAGCAAGTTTCCGGAATTTGTTTGCAGCCCTGGCTCAGGATCCGGAAGGAAGCTTCTTACTCATGGGAGATGAACTGGCAGATGGTTTCAGTGATTTATGGAACCAGGTATCCCAGATGTTTGAAGAAGCCGGCGAGGCAAATGGCTGGAGCGCAGAACAGCTTCAGGGAATGTTAGACAGCCAGGATGTGCCTGAGGAAACTGCAGTTCCAACGGTGAATGAAGAAATCGTTTCAGAGGAATCCCCGAAGGACACTTCCTATACAGTAACCTTCATGCAGGATGGCAAAGAAGTCACCTACGATGTGACGAAAGATGGCGAGAGCGGCGTAGCAGCTACCGAGGGCATGGCAGAAACCGAAGTTCCCCGGAATGTGCAGCCCCAGAGACAGGAAACCAACGGACAGCATAAGGAAAATGCCCAACAGACAGAAAAGGGAGCGGAGCTGGTACAGGAATTTCATTTGAATCAGGTAAACACAAACGGAGAACAGCTTTTTGCCCAGAGCATCAGCAGCTATTCCCAGGTAGACACCCAGAGCATCATGGAGCAGATTATGGATTACATGAAAATCGACAACTCTGAGGCATTTACCAAACTGGAAATGCAGTTACATCCTGAAACTATGGGAAGAGTGGTCATTCAACTCACATCCCACAACGGAGAACTCACTGCACAGATTACCACACAAAACGAGGCAGTACGTGCCGCACTGGAATCCCAGCTTGTAAGCTTGAAAGAAAACTTAAATGACCAGGGACTGAAAGTGGAAAACGTACAGGTAACGGTAGAATCCCACGCCTTTGAACAAAGCTACGAGGGAGAGAGACAAAGTGAAAACAGAGAAGCCTTTGCAAATCGTCCCAGAACTCACCGGATCCGGCTGGATGACATCAACCTGGATGACGAGGAACTGACAGACGAGGAGCGCATGGTAGCCGAACTTATGGCGGACAGAGGCGGCACTCTGGATTATACCGTATAATGATAAGGAAAGAAAGGAGAACAGCGCATGAGCTTAGTAGCACCCGTAAAAGACGGAAAAGTTCAAAACACATCCTCCGCATCCAGCCTTGCAAATAAAACCCAGGAGGCCAAGGGAAACAATGCGGATAAAGATACCTTTTTACAGATGCTGGTAGCGGAGATGAAATACCAGGATCCTTTGCAGCCCACCTCCAACACCGAATGGGTCAGCCAGTATGCAACCTTCTCATCACTGGAGCAGATGCAGAATATGGCAGAATCCGCAGAGGCGTCCAGAGCCAATGATTTGGTAGGAAAGACCGTCATTATGAAAGTCAAGGACGGTTCCGGTGATACCAAGCAGGTACAGGGACGTGTGGACTATGTGGTTTATGAAGGCAAGGATGCTTATCTTTCCATCGATGAATCCTTATATTCCATCAGTGATTTATACATGACTGTGGATAATACCTATCTGGATGCTTACGACAAGGGACTGGAATTTGCAGATCGTCTGAAAAAGCTTCCCGCTGTGGATGACATTACCTTACGGAATAAGGATGAGATCGAATATCTGCATAAGATGTACTATGATGACATGAATGATTATCAGAAATCCTTTGTGACAAGTGACTGCAAGAAACTGTTGGACAAGTATTACGAACAGTTACAGAATGTCATTGCAGCAGCCAAAAAGAACGAAGGAACAGAAGGAGCAGAAGGCACAGACAAGGGCAAAGCGGATGAAGTTTCTGAAAACACCCTTGATGAGCTGACCAAAGATTCCGAAGAGGTATAAACCCATGAAAATTCAAAATGGACAGTACCCTTCCATAAACCAGCTGCAGGATGAATATTTTGGAAAAGGCAGAGGAACAGCCGGAAAGATCCATACAGGAATATCCTTTCAGGAAATTCTGGATCAGAAGACCGGAGCAGAGGTTAAATTTTCCAAGCATGCAAGTAACCGACTGGCAGACAGGAACATCAGTTTAAGTGGTGACCAGATGCAGCGCTTGAACGAAGGAACCCGCAAGGCACAGGCGAAGGGAATTCAGGAAAGCCTGGTACTGGTGGATGAGATCGCTTTTATCGTAAATGTTCCAAACAATACCGTCATCACTGCAATGGATCAGGAAGAGACCAACGAAAATGTTTTTACCAATATTGATGGAGCCGTAATTATGTAGCCGGACCTTTTCAGGAGGCAGACATCCCGGACTGACAGAAGGGATGAAACGGTTCCACCTAAAAGTAATCAGGAGGAAACGAGAACTATGATGAGATCACTTTATTCTGGTGTGGCAGGTCTTAAAACACACCAGACCAAGATGGATGTTATCGGTAACAATATTGCCAACGTAAACACCGTATCTTACAAATCCCAGTCCGTAACATTTAACACTTTATTATACCAGACCACACAGGCAGCGTCCGGTGCCAATGCACAGACCGGTCTCGGCGGTAAGAATGCAAAGCAGATTGGTCTCGGTTCCAAGACCGGTGCAATCTCAACCCAGATTGAAACTGCTGGTTCTGCACAGACCACCAACAACCCTTTCGATATCAGGATTACCGGAGATTCCTTCTTCATCGTTAACAACGGAACCAGCAACTATTTTACCCGTGATGGTTCCTTCTATGTGGATGGCGCAGGAAACCTGTGTATGTCCTCCACCGGTTACAATGTCATGGGATGGCAGGTAGATGATAAAACCCAGACCATCCGTCAGGATAGAGTCTCCGCTCTTAAGATTATGGAAGCTTCCAAGATGACCTATGAGGCAGAGGCAACTACCCAGGGATATATTTCCGGTATTGTGGATGCCAACGATTCCAACATCAACTCCACCGCCGGTAAGGTCATCAGCATGTTAATTTACGATAACCTGGGTTATCAGTATTCTGCTAAGTTTACCATGCATGCCACCAGTAATAAGAGTCAGTATTATATGACATTAGAGGATGTATTGGATGCCAATGGAAATTCTGTTTCTTCTACTTATAATAAAGGTATTCATGATTTGGTAAAATGGGGCGGCAACATGACGGTGAATACCAATGATACCGTATCCATCAGCAGCCAGGCCAATAAATACGACGGTAAGGGCTCCATTACCATGAAAGATGATAAAACAAAAGGGGGACCCTATGATTTTACCAAAATGAATGGTACAGAGATACAGGATGCCAATAAGGTTGCTACCGGATATACTTTTGCAGCAGCAACTATTGCAGCAGATAAAAAAGCACCAGCTGCTAATGGTCTGTACCAGATGCTTAAAAATGCCTATGGCATGGATGATGACACCATTGATACAATCAATTCCATGAATATTGATTTAAAAACGGGTGAGATTACCATTACGCAGAAGAATGTAAAGAATTCCGTTGTGGTCAACTACGATGAAGGAACCGGTACATTTAAAAGCGTAGGGGATGGTAATACGGAAGGAAATACTACGGTGTTAGACTTTGATACAGATACCATGAAAGCGTTCGCTGATGTCACCGTAGACTTCACCCCTTCCCGTCAGGCGAACAACAACAAAGCCGCAACCATTTCTGCCACGAACGGTGATACCAAAGGCAACTATGCCGGACGGAAACTGGGAGATATGTCTGGTGTCACCATCGGAAAGGATGGTAAGATTTACGCAACCTACGACAATGGCTGCTCCAGACTGCTTGGGCAGATTGCAGTTGCAAACTTTGCCAATGCCTCCGGTCTTTCCCTGGAGGGAGATAACCTCTATGCAGAGACCCAGAACTCCGGAGCCTTCGATGGCGTGGGTTCTGATATTAGCGGCAACGGCGGTTACATGACCACCGGAGAACTGGAAATGTCCAACGTGGATTTGTCCAGTGAATTTACCGAAATGATTACCACCCAGCGTGGATTCCAGGCAAACAGCCGTATCATTACTGTTTCCGATACCATGTTGGAGGAGCTTACCAATCTGAAACGATAATTGGGATGATTCAAAATAGTATACATAGAAAAACAGAGACGAAGGAAGTCCGAAGGGGTTCGGGCTTTCTTTGTTGCTGGTTATAAAGTACAAAACAGAAAGGGGAAGGGGACAGAATGATTGAGATAACCAAGCTGAACGGGGATAAAATTATGATCAATGCCGATCTCATTGAAATCGTCGAAGAAACACCGGATACGGTGATCACGCTCACAACAGGGCGAAAAATAATTGTAAAAGAAAGTAGACAGGATGTCAAAAATCTAGTAAAATCATATAGAAAGAATATTTTTGCGGAATAAATGCAGAAGAATCAGGTGAAATAAATGGATATTGCAACATTAATAGGCCTTGTAGGTGGAATCGCTCTGGTCGGGATTTCCATGATTATAGCCGGTGGTGTGTCGGTCATACCAAGATACATAGATCCGGCCTCCATGATGATCACATTTGGTGGTGCATTGATGGCAATGATAGCCTCCACATCACTTAAGAATTTTGTGGGCGGTTTGAAATCTTTTACTTTGGCGCTGAAACAACCGGAGATGGAAATGGCACAAATGATTCAGAAGATCATTGAACTGTCCAACGTGGCACGTAAGGAAGGTCTTCTTTCTCTGGAGGAGGCAGCAGGAAATATCGAAGATGAATTCCTTAAAAAAGGAATTCTGCTGATCGTGGACGGCACGGATCCGGAACTGGTACGGGCGATTATGGAAACAGAGTTGTCCTGCATTCAGGATAGACATTCCATAAACATACATTTCTGGGAAGATTTTGCAACGATGGGACCTGCCTGGGGTATGATTGGTACTCTGATAGGTCTTATTAATATGCTCCAGGATATGAGTGATCTGGATGCTCTGGGTCCTAACATGGCTGTGGCACTGGTTACCACGTTCTATGGTTCCTTACTTGCAAACTGGTTTTGTACTCCTGTTGCTCAGAAATTAAAGAAAAATGATGAGGCCGAATTCCGAATGAAGGAGATTATTATTGAAGGACTTCTTTCGATTCAGGCAGGAGAGAATCCTCGTGTTATTGAGGAGAAACTGAAATCCTTCTTGGCTCCCGGCGATCGTACGAACGCTGCGTCTGCTGAGGGAGGTGAAGCGTAATTGGCAAAGAAAAGACCGGAAGAACCACCGAAGGGAGCGCCTGCCTGGCAGTGTACTTTTGGCGATCTGATGAACCTGTTACTTTGTTTCTTCGTCATGCTCTATGCCATGTCTTCCATTGATGAGGAAAAATTCGAACTGATTGCGGCATCCTTTAACCAAAGCTTCAGCATTTTCAGTGCAGGAGCGACAGCAATCGGTGATGGAGTGCTGATCAGCAATGGTGTGAGCCAGTTAAACGAACTGGATCAGTACATCAACAGTACCGGTAAAGCAGCCGAGGGTGAGGTGGACGAGAATCTGGATAAGGATAAAGACAAGGATGCCGATGCGGAGAGTGCTATGGATACCATAGAGGAAGCCGGCTTACAGGAGTCCGAACAGATGGCGGAAAATGTCCAGGAGGCTGTGAATGAAAAGGATCTCAATGGAGACATTGATGTGGATTTCACGGCGCAGTATGTGGAATTAACCTTGAAGGGATCTTTGCTCTTTGATTCGGGAAGCGCAGTATTGAAAGCAGATGTCTACCCGGTTCTGGATCAGGTAGGTGTGATACTGGAACGTTATGCAGATGGAACCATTGAAATCGAAGGACACACAGACAATGTACCCATGAGCAGTGCGCGGTATGCAAACAATAACGAGCTTTCTGATGCCAGGGCACTCTCTGTATTTGATTACCTGGTGGCACACACTGCGCTGAACCCTGCAGATATCAAACACTCAGGAAGAGGAGAATACGTGCCGGTGGCCGATAACTCTACGGAGGAAGGCAGAGCAAAAAACCGACGGGTTGAAATCCGAATTTATAATTCCTACAGTTCTTATTAAAGAAACAGGTTAAAGAAATAGAAAGAAAAGGATAAACAAAAGAAATGAAAAGAAATCTCTTATCTATTTTAATACTGGCATTGTTGATTGTGAACATTGCGCTGACGGCAATCATGATGTTTACCTTTAACAGCACTTTTTCCAAGACAGCTGCGTTAGTCAATGATATTGCAGGAGTGCTTGATCTGGAAGTGAACGGACCGGTCACCAATTATGACGGTTCCTCCGGAGAGGTGTCCCTGGCGGATACCGTTACTTATGATCTGCCGGATTCCATGACGATTCCTCTGGCAGTGGGAGAAGACGGAAAGGCACATTATGCCATGGTTTCCGTGTCCCTCAGCATGGACAGCAGCAATGCCGATTTTAAAAGCTATAAGCTGGAGGGCGTTTCAGAACGGAAAAGCCTGATTCAAAGTGAAATTACCGAGGTGTTCGGAGACTATACTCTGGATGAAGCCAGAGCAGATACCGAAGGACTGAAAGAAGAAATATTACAAAGACTGCAGCAGCTGTTTGGCTCCAATTTCATTTATAAGGTATCCTTTAGTGAAATTGTTTGGCAGTAAACAGGGAGGTGGACTTCCGTGGGAGAGGTTTTATCCCAAAGTGAAATTGATAACCTGCTAGCGGCCTTAAGCACCGGCGAATTAGATGTCGATGATATGGCGGATAAAGGCGATAAACAAATCAAGAATTACGATTTCAACCGCCCGACCAAATTCTCCAAAGAACACTTAAGAACGTTAGAGATTATATATGAGCATTACGGAAGATTACTTTCTACAAACCTTTCCGTATATTTGCGTAAAAACGTACAAATCAATGTAGCAAGTTCCGAGACGGTAACCTTTTCTGAGTTTACCAATGCACTGGTTAATCCGGTTATTCTCGGTATTGTAAACTTCCAGCCGTTGACAGGTTCCATTATTATCGAGGTGGCAACCAATCTTGGCTTTGCGATCATCGACCGGATGCTGGGAGGAAATGGAGATCCCTTGGAAAAAAATCGTGATTTCACGGAGATAGAAATGACGATCATTGAACGCATTGTAGTGCTTTGCATGCAGATGATGCGGGATCCATGGAAAAACGTGGTGGATATCAATCCGGTAATGGAACGAATTGAAACGAATCCACAGTTTGCACAGGTGATATCACCCAGTGATATGATTGCCATCGTTACCCTGAATGTGAAAATCGGTGATACCGAAGGGTTTATGAATATCTGCCTTCCTTATTTTACGTTGGAAAGCGTCATGGATAAGCTCAATACCAAGTACTGGTTCTCGACTGTACAAGAGAGCAATGAAGCTGATTACACCACTGCAATTGAGGCGATGATCAAGCGCGTAGATGTCCCTGTGAAGGCAATTCTGGGCAAGGCAGAAATTTCTGTCAGCGATTTCATGGGATTACAGGTGGATGATGTGATTCGACTGGGCACTCGTGTGGACAGCGAATTGGAAGTATATGTAGGAAATATTAAGAAATTTACAGCGGTGCCCGGTGCCAGCAAGGAAAATTATGCAGTACGGGTGACCAGCATAATCAGAGAGGAGGAGTAAGTACATGGATAGTGGAATGTTATCCCAGGACGAAATAAATGCACTTTTGAGTGGGATGGACTTATCTTCCAATTCCGGCAACAGCGCAACATCCGGTGATTCGGCATCTGCCGACCCGGGAGAACTGCTGACTGATGTGGAAAAGGACGCTATCGGTGAAGTAGCCAACATCAGTATGGGCTCCTCTGCCACAACACTGTATTCACTCGTTAATCAGAAAGTAAATATTACCACTCCGGTGGTAACGATTGCAAATTGGGACAGTGTTCTTGCAGAATATGAAAGACCTTGTGTCTTCATTCAAATTAAGTATACGGCAGGACTGGACGGCACGAACATTCTGGTTCTGAAGGAGCATGATGTAAAAGTTATCACAGATCTGATGATGGGTGGTGACGGAACCAATACAGACGGGGACTTAGGGGAATTACATTTAAGTGCCATATCTGAAGCAATGAATCAGATGATGGGGGCTGCGGCCACTTCCCTTTCCACAATGCTGGGAAAGAAAATTGATATCAGCCCGCCGGAAGCAAGTCTGATTGATTTCACGCAGTTTAAGAAACCGGAAGACATTGCAGAATTCCTCACAGGCAATTTCGTGCGGATTGCGTTCCGAATGCAGATCGGTGATGATCTGGTGGATTCCATGATTATGCAATTATATCCGATTAAGTTTGCAAAATCATTGTATGATACTTTTATTGGCAGCCAGACGGGAGGATCGGAACCCGCGCCTACGCCTGCGCCGGAACCGACACCGACACCGACACCTGAACCCACACCGATGCCCCAGGCGGGTATGAACCAACAGGGAATGCCTCAAATGGGAATGCCTCAGACAGGGATGCCTCAGGCAGGGATGCCCCAGATGGGTATGCCGGGTGCCATGCCTCAGATGGGTATGAATCCTCAGATGATGGGAATGACCGGAGGATATCCACAAATGGGTATGTCGGGGGGAGCGCCTCCGATGATGCAGAATCCGCAGATGGGAATGCAGGGCAATCCCCCTCAGATGCCCAATGTGCAGCCTGCGCAGTTCCAGAGTTTTTCCGGCAGTTATCCCACCCCGCAGACACCGGAAAACATCGGGCTGATTATGGATGTTCCTCTGGAAGTTACCGTGGAACTGGGGCGTACACAGAAATCAATTTCAGATATTCTGGATTTTGCCCCCGGCACGATTATAGAACTGGACAAGATAGCAGGTGAACCCATCGACATTCTTGTAAACGGGAAGTTTGTTGCCAAGGGTGAGGTAGTAGTAGTAGAAGAAAGCTTTGGTGTTCGAGTAACGGAAATCATCAAATAATATAAAACAGGAGTAAATAAAAATGGCAAAAAACATTTTAATTTGTGACGATGCAGCGTTCATGAGAATGATGATCAAGGATATCTTGACCAAAAACGGCTACAATGTAGCAGGCGAGGCAGAAAACGGTGCGAAAGCAGTTGAAAAATACAACGAGCTGAAACCGGATCTGGTATTGATGGATATCACCATGCCCGAGATGGATGGAATTCAGGCATTGAAGAAAATCAAAGAGAGTTCCCCTGAGGCTGTAGTGATCATGTGTTCCGCAATGGGACAGCAGGCAATGGTTATCGAGTCTATTCAGGCAGGAGCCAAGGACTTTATTGTGAAACCGTTCCAGGCAGACCGCGTGCTGGAAGCGGTGAAGAAGGTTATAGGCTAAATGCCTGGCACAAATTCCGGTGCAACCGGTTCAGTCGCAGAACTTTTCACTGTGCTTGTGATTTTTGTGCTTGTTCTGGCGGTGACATGGCTTGTTACCAAGTGGATTGCAGGCTATCAGCAAGGGAGAAACTTTGGAAAGAATCTGGAAATTATTGAGACTTCCAAAATTGCGCCCAATAAATATGTACAGATTATACGAATGGGAAAAAAGTATGTGGCGATAGCTGTTGGCAAGGATACCGTCACGATGCTTACGGAAATTCCGGAGGATCAGCTTCAATTACCTGAAAACCGAAAGGACAGGACGCAGAAATCCTTTCGGGAAATTTTAGCAGAGTATCGGGGAAAAGATACCAAGGAAGAGAAGTAGGCGGAGCGTACATGAAGAATTTTTTTAAGGGAAACAAGAAATTAAGAATAATATGCCTACTACTATTAGTAGGCATATTCTGCGTTGTACCCAAGATGTCAGCACGGGCTGTAACTGCATATACCGGCGCAGACACCGGTGGAATCGGAAGCGGAGGACTGACGACAAACGGCGGTTCTACGGGAACCTCCGATTCCCAGACCAATGTGTCGGAACCGGGATCTGCACAAAGCCCGGAGGATTTGAAGGAACTGAATATTGCGAATACGGTCACAATCACCTATGACAATGGTAATGGTGAGCTGAATGGCGCACTGCGTATTCTTATTACATTAACGTTGATTGCACTGGCACCAACGTTAATTATTATGCTTACATCCTTTACCAGGATTATCATTGTCCTTCATTTTACGAGGACAGCCCTGGGAACCCAGACAGCACCACCGAATCAGATCCTGATCGGATTGGCGTTGATTCTTACCTTCTTTATCATGAGTCCTACCATAGCGACTGTTTATCATGATGCCGTCGTTCCCTTTGAAAACGGGGAATTGGATCAGACAGAGGCTCTGGAAGCAGCCATGCAGCCCTTCCGGGAATTTATGTATCCACATACACAGGCGAAGGATGTGTTTATGTTTATGGATATTTCCGGGGCAGAGTGGGATGGTACGACATTGGAAGAGATCCCCAATTCTGTGTTGGTGCCCAGCTTTGTGGTGAGTGAATTGCGCACTGCATTTATCATCGGATTTATTATTTATATTCCGTTTATTGTGATTGATATGGTGGTAGCCTCCACACTGATGAGTATGGGTATGATGATGCTGCCGCCTACCACGATTTCCGCACCCTTCAAAATTCTGCTGTTCGTTATGGCAGACGGGTGGAATCTGGTAATCGGAAACCTCGTTAAGACTTTTACGGATAATCCGTTTATTACATCCATTACACCATAGGAAGGAGAAAAGGAATGACAATTGATGATGTAGTACTCATTGCAAATGAATGCTTGTTTACCATTATCAAGACGGCAGCACCGCCTCTTCTGGTGTCTCTGGTGATTGGATTGATTGTCAGTATCTTTCAGACGGTTACATCTATCCAGGAGCAGACACTGACCTTTGTTCCGAAGGTACTGGGAATCTTTGTGACGATTATGCTGTGCGGACATTGGATGCTCAATAATATGTCCCAGTATATGATCAGCTTGTGGTCGGATTTCAGTAAGTACATCAGGTGATTCTATGTTGCAGCTTTCATTTTCCACCGATGAACTGGAATTGTTCCTGCTGGTGCTGGTGCGAATCAGTATGTTCTTTGTAATAGCACCCTTTTTCAGTATGACCAATGCGCCGAACCGGGTCAAAATCGGACTAAGCGTGCTGCTGTCTGTTTTGATTTACTCTTCCCTGCAGGATCGTACACCGGTTACATACCATTCCATTTTGGGTTACACACTGATCGTTTTGAAAGAGGCAGTGACCGGACTTCTGATAGGCTTTGCAGCAACTCTCGTCACTTCCGTGGTTTCCCTGGCCGGAAACATTGTGGATATGGAGAGTGGGCTTTCCATGATGCAGATTATGGATCCGGCAACGAAACAGGAGATCAGTGTTACCGGTGGGTTTTACCAGTATACCATCATGCTGATGATGCTTTTAAGCGGTCTGCACCGTTATCTGATCAGGGCAATTGCGGATACGTTCGTTTTGATTCCCATTAACGGTACGGTGTTTCATATGGACGGACTGGTAAATGCCATCTGTAAGTTTATGGCTCAGTACATCAGCATTGGCTTTCGAATCTGCCTTCCGGTGTTTGCTACCATGGTTCTGCTGAATACAATCCTGGGAATCCTGGCAAAGATCGCCCCTCAGATGAACATGTTTGCAGTGGGCATACAGTTGAAAATATTAGTGGCGTTAATTATTTTATTCCTGACGGTGTGGATGCTGCCGGATGCGGCACAATTTATTTATGATGAAATGAAACATATGGTTGTCACGGTTGTGGAGGCTTTAACTTGATTTTAGAATACAATCTCCAATTTTTTGCGGACGGACCCGGTGGCGAAAAGACAGAACCTGCAACGGAAAAGAAGAAAACAGATGCCAGAAAAGATGGTAAGGTTGCCAAAAGTAAGGAGATTGCCAATTGTGCGGAATTATTGGCGGCCTTTGTACTGGTTCGTGTCTATGTGGGAACTCTGGGAAATGATTTTCTGGATTGTTTTCAATCGGTGTACAATCTGATTCCAGATTTTGCCAGAATGATCGGGGGAACGATTCCGGAACAGAGCATGGCAGCACTGTTCAAAGAAATCTGCCTTCTTTTTATGCAGATGGTAGCGCCTGTTTTTCTGGTAGGCTTTGCAGTCTCTTTTCTTGCAGATGTGGTGCAGGTGCAATGGAAACCTACGGCGAAACCGCTGCAGCCGAAATTCAATAAATTAAATCCGTTAAGTGGTTTTAAGAGAATTTTTTCCAAACAGGCACTGATGGAGCTGATTAAGTCCCTGGTGAAATTTGCACTGGTGGGATATGTGGCATATTCCTATATCAAGGGACAATATGATAAACTTTATATCTGGTATGAGATTCCATTAAAACAGGCAATAGGTCTGGTGGGAGATATGGTCGTGCAGCTGGGAACCCGGATGGCGGCTGCCTATGTGATTATCGCGGCAGCGGATTTTGCTTACCAGAAATGGAAATATAATGATGACCTGAAAATGACCAAACAGGAAGTCAAGGATGAGTACAAGCAGCAGGAAGGTGATCCTCAGATCAAGGGAAAGATCCGGCAGAAAATGCAGGAGGCCTCCAGGAGGAGAATGATGCAGGACATTCCCAAAGCGGATGTGGTCATCACCAACCCCACCCATTTTGCTGTTGCAATCCGATATGATAATACAGAATCCGAAGCACCGGTGGTGGTGGCAAAGGGTTCCGATTATCTGGCACAGAAAATTAAGGAGATCGCCCGGGAAAATAACGTGCAGATCGTTGAAAATAAACCTTTGGCACGTACCCTGTATGCCAACGTGGATATCGGGCAGGCCATACCGCCGGAACTATATCAGGCGGTGGCGGAAGTGTTAGCTTATGTTTATCATTTGCAGGGCAAGGTTTGATAGAAGGACGAAAGAAAGGAGGAAAAGACATCTATGAAGAAACAGGATCTGGGCGTTGCCCTTTATCTGTTAGCAGCGTTTGTCATGCTTATTGTGCCTATTCCTTCCTGGCTTCTGGATATCCTTCTGGCATTCAATATTTCCATTGCATTTATTATCATGTTTGGATGTATGTTTTCCAAAGAGCCACTGGATATGTCCTTTTTCCCCACGATTCTGCTGTTCACCACCATCTTCAGAATCTCCCTGAATGTCTCCTCTACACGACTGATTCTCACCACCGGTAATCCCGGTAATGTGGTTTCCACCTTCGGTGAATACATGGGTGGCGGCGATCTGGTGGTGGGCGCCATTGTATTCATTATTTTATTGCTGATCCAGTTCATGGTAATCAACAAAGGTTCTGAGCGTGTGGCAGAGGTAACCGCACGTTTTACACTGGATGCAATGCCCGGGAAACAGATGGCAATCGATGCAGACTTAAACACCGGTGCCATTGACGATGCAGAGGCGAAACGCCGTCGTGACAAGATCCAGGAAGAGGCAAGCTTTTTCGGATCCATGGATGGTGCCGTAAAGTATGTAAAAGGAGATGCAGTTGCAGGACTGATTATCACCTTTGTCAATCTGATCGGCGGTATTATCATGGGCATGATGCGCCAGGGGATGGATATCAATACAGCGCTGAATAACTATGCGATTCTGACCATCGGTGACGGACTGGTCAGCCAGATTCCTTCCCTTTTAATCTCTCTTTCCACCGGTATTCTGGTGACCAAGGGGAGTAAGGATGCAGATTTTGGCACGGTGTTAATCAGGCAGTTGTTCGGTGTACCCAAGGTATTGTATCTGGTGGGCGCGGTGATTGCGGCACTGGGTATCGTGACCCCCTTAAACCCCGTCATTTTCGTAGGTCTGGGTATGGCCTTTATCCTATGTGCCCGGATCATGCAGGGAACAATTGAGACTGCCAGGATTGAAGAAAAAGTGGAGCAGGAAGAGGCACAGGCAGACGAGATCCGTCATACAGAAAATGTAAACAGTCTGCTCCAGGTAGACCCCATCGAACTGGAATTCGGTTACGGCATCATCCCTTTGGCGGATGTCAACCAGGGTGGCGACCTACTTGATCGCGTGGTTATGATCCGCAGACAGATTGCACTGGAACTTGGTACGGTGGTGCCGATCATCCGTCTTCGTGATAATATCCAGCTGAATCCAAATCAATATATTATCAAAGTAAAAGGAATTCAGGTCAGTGAGGGAGAAATCCTCTTTGACCACTATATGGCGATGAATCCCGGTTTCGTGGAAGAAGAGATCACGGGTATTCCCACCTTTGAACCCTCCTTCCATCTGCCGGCAATCTGGATCACGGAAAGCCAGAGAGAACGGGCGGAGAGTCTGGGATATACCGTGGTAGATCCTCCTTCCATTATTGCCACACATCTGACAGAGGTGATCCGTGAACACATAGATGAACTGCTTACCAGACAGGATGTACAGAATCTGATCAATAATCTTAAGGATTCCAATCCTTCGCTGGTGGAGGAACTGGTTCCCAAGCTTCTGGGGCTGGGAGAGATCCAGAAGGTACTGCAGAATCTGCTCCGGGAGGGAATTTCCATCCGGGATCTGCTGACCATTCTGGAAACTCTTGCAGATTATGCACCTACCACCCGGGATGTGGATATTTTGACAGAATATGTGCGCCAAAGCCTGAAGCGGGCCATCTCCAGCAAGTATTTCAGCACCGGGGAAACCACCAGTGTAGTGACTTTGGATCCGAAACTGGAAAAGGAAATCATGGCCAGTGTGAAACATACGGAACAGGGCTCCTATCTGGGATTGGATCCGGAGCGGTCCAAGGCAATGATTGAGGCTGTGGGCAAGGAAATGAAACGAATGGAAGAGGTAGGAAAGACACCAATCGTGATTACCTCTCCCATTGTCCGTGTTTACTTTAAAAAACTGACAGAAGATTATTACCGGGATCTGATCGTTGTGTCTTACAACGAAATCGATTCCAATGTGGAATTACAATCAGTAGGGATGGTGAGTGCATAAATGATCATTAAAAAATTTCAGGGCAAGACGGAAAACGAGGCAATCGAGGCTGCAAAAAAAGAAATGGGTTCTGCTGTAGTGGTTATGAACGTGAAAACGGTAAAGAAAAAGGGACTGCTTTATCTTTTTTCCAGGCCCTATGTGGAAGTGACAGTGGCTCTGGAGGAGGAAACAGAGAAATGTTCCGCTGCACGGCCGGCAGCGGCTCCTGTAGCAAAACCTGTCAACCGTGCCCTATATCATAATCCTAATATCATCCGGGAAGAACCGGTAAAAGAAGTAAAGAAAGAGACCATGCTTGAGGAACGGCTGGAAAATCTGCAGACACTTCTGGAAAAGCAGTTCCAGAAACCGGAGGAGGAGAAGGAAAAGGAAACTCCGGAAAAAGAAGAGGCGGCAGAAGAAAAAAATGATGAACTGGAGACTTTTTTAAAGCTGGTTCATCAAACCATGGTGGAAAACGAGGTGGATGATAAATACGCCTGCGAAATTATTGATGAAATCCGTCGAGGAAGTAACCCCGGGTATCCTTTTGATGTGGCCTTGGCCAACACCTATCAGAAAATGATACTGAAATTCGGACAACCGGAGTGTATTACTCCGGCAGAGAAGGCACCCAAAGTCATCTTTTTCGTAGGTCCCACCGGTGTGGGAAAGACTACAACAATTGCGAAGATCGCCTCCCGGTTCCGTGTGATGGAGAAGAAAAAAGTGGCATTGCTGACAGCGGATACCTATCGCATTGCGGCGGCTGAGCAGTTGAGAACTTATGCCAATATTCTGGAGGTGCCTTTCCGGGTTACTTATTCTTCAGAAGAAATGGGCACAGCACTGAAGGACTTTAAGGATTATGACTATGTGCTGGTGGATACAGCGGGACATGCCTATCAGAATGAAGAGCAGCGAAATGCAGTGAGAGACTTTATTCAGAGTGTTGACCAGGTGTCAGAAAAAGATGTGTATCTTGTTCTGTCTGCCACAACCAAATACCGGGATCTTCTGGAAATTGCCAGAGCATATCAGGAGGTTATGGATTACAAGCTCATCTTCACGAAACTGGATGAGACTTCCTGTCTGGGTAATCTGTTTAATCTTAAGCTGTTTACAGGCGCTCCCTTATCTTATGTGACCTGTGGACAGAACGTACCGGATGACATTGAAGTGTTCAACCCTCAGAAAACGGTAAAGCTGCTTTTAGGCGGAAAGGCATAGAAATAAATATGGATCAGGCACAAAATCTTAGAAATATTATAAAGGCCAATGGGCAGCCTGCACGCCCTCTGGCACGGGTGATCACGGTGACCAGTGGCAAGGGTGGCGTGGGCAAATCCAACACGGCCATCAACCTGGCAATCCAGTTAAAGCGTCTGGGGCAGAAGGTGATCATTCTGGATGCGGACTTTGGTCTTGCCAATATTGAGATCATGTTCGGTACAATTCCCCGATATAATCTATGTGACTTGATATATCAGGGAAAAAGTATCAGGGACATTATTACCTGGGGACCGGAAGAAATCGGCTTTATCTCAGGAGGATCCGGTATCACGGGAATGGCAAATTTAAGCCGGGATTACCTGACTTATATCATCCAGAACCTGGCGGAACTGGATGCGATTGCCGATGTTATTATTGTAGATACCGGAGCCGGAATTTCCGATGCCGTCATGGAGTTTCTGGTGGCAAGTGGAGAAATTCTTCTGGTGGCTACACCGGAACCCACATCCATTACGGATTCCTATTCTTTATTAAAAGCGCTGTCAAGGCATGCAAGATACAGACAGGAGGATACCAAAATCAAAGTCATTGCCAACAGAGTGGTGGATGAGGATGATGGGGTGGCACTTTTCCAGAAACTGAACGTGGTAGTGGAATTGTATCTGAAACTTCCAATGACTTATCTGGGAGAGGTTCCCCAGGATTCCCTGTTGTCCAATGCGGTTATGCAGCAGATGCCGGTTTCCATCCAGCATCCCAGTGCAAAATCAGCACTGGCCTACCAGAAAATGGCGGCAGCATTGATGAATATGGAAATCAATGGACAGGTAAAGAAGCGGGGGATGGCAGCATTCTTTTCCCATATTATCAGCGGTAAAAAATAGGATAGATCGAAACAGGAGAAGACAGTAAGATGCTAACAAATTATGTAAAGCCGGGCCAGAAAGTAGAATTACAGTATGTAGAAAGGGCAATGAGGGAAACGGGAGATACTCTGAAAAAAATATACACCAGTACGGTGTATGATGTACTCTCGGAGGATCGCCTGGAAATCATGATGCCGATGGAGAAAACAAAACTGATCCTGTTACCGGTGGATGCGGAGTTTAATATCTCTTTCTATACAGAACATGGACCTTATCAATGCTTTGTCAGGATCATTGACCGGTATAAAAACATTCTGGTTCTGGAACTGACCAGTAACCTGCGTAAATATCAGCGTCGTGAATACTATCGCTTCAGCTGTGCGTTGGAAATGGAAGCGAGAGACCTGCTGGAAGAAGAAAAAATAGCAACGGAAAAGGAAAATTACCACCTGATTCCCGGACTTCCCTTGAAACGCAGTGTAATTGTGGATATCAGCGGAGGCGGACTCCGCTTTGTCTCTACCCAGAAATATGAAGAAAACAGTCTGATTTACTGCACTTATTATCTGATGCTGAATGGACAGAAAAAGAAATATGAGCTTGTAGGAAAAATTTTGAGCGTTAAGGAAATACAGGGGAAGACAGGCACTTATGAGCATCGGGTGCAGTATGTGAATCTGGATGTGGATGAAAGAGAAGAAATCATCCGGTATATTTTTGAGGAAGAACGAAAACACAGGAATCAAAAAGCAAACCGATAGAGAGTGTCTGAAATTGTAAAAAAAGGAAAAAAAGATGAAAAATATCCTCGTAGTTGATGACTCTGCACTCATGAGAAGAGTGCTATGTGATATAATAGATCATGATGAAAGATTCCAAGTAGCGGACCGGGCAACCAATGGACAGGAAGCACTGGAATTACTGCAGAAAAAGAAATACGATGCGGTGGTACTTGATGTAAACATGCCGGTAATGGACGGACTTTCCCTGCTGAAAGAATTACAGCGAAGAAAGATTTCCGCCAAGGTAATGATGGCAAGTACCGACACAAAAGAAGGCGCAAAAACCACTCTGGATGCACTGGAACTGGGAGCACTGGATTTTGTGCATAAGCCGGTCAATGCGTTAAGCTGCAGGGAGGAGATGTTTAAAACCCGTATGCTTGATACCCTGGAGGCAGTTGCATCGGGACGTCCGCCTTCTTTTGGAAAAACTTTCACCTTGGAGGAAATTCAAACTTCCAAAAAAATCGTGGAGATTGTACATAAGCATGCAAGTGAAATCACCGGTAACAAGGTGGTGGCCATTGCAAGTTCCACGGGCGGTCCCAAGGCACTTCAGTCCGTGATTCCCAGGTTACCTAAAAACCTGAAGGCACCAGTGCTGATTGTACAGCATATGCCTGCAGGATTTACCGCATCTTTTGCAGAACGGCTCAATACACTCAGCGAGCTGGAAGTGAAAGAGGCGGAAGAAGGAGATGTACTGAGACCGGGGTATGTGTATCTGGCAAGAGGCGGACAGCATATGAATGTGCAGACCCGTGCTGGCGGAAAATGTACCATTCATTATTCGGATGAGCCGCCCAGAGAGGGTGTGAAACCCTGTGCCAATTATATGTATGAGTCTCTGACAGGTAGTCCTTATGATGAGGTCGTATGTGTTGTTATGACAGGAATGGGGGCGGATGGAACGAAAGGAATCCAGAATTTAGCAGCAACCAAAAAGGTGCATATTATTGCACAGGAACAAAGTACATGTGCGGTGTATGGAATGCCCAAAAGCATTGTGGCAACGGGAATGGCCAACCAGGTTGTTCCGTTGGAACAGATCGCACAGGAGATTATATTAAACGTGGGGGTAAAATAAATGGACGTAAGCCAATATCTAGAAATTTTCCTTGACGAATCAAGAGAGCATATCCAGAATCTGAATACGCAGATTATGGATCTGGAGCAGAATCCCGAAAGTGAGGATACCATCAATGAGATTTTCCGTGCAGCACATTCCCTGAAAGGTATGGCTGGAACCATGGGTTATAAGAGAATGCAGACTCTGACCCATGATATGGAAAATGTTTTCTCAGAAGTCCGCAACGGAAACATCAAAGTAAAAGCAAATATGATTGATATCCTGTTTCAGTGTCTGGACGCACTGGAGGAATATGTGGACAATATTCAGAATACTGCTGATGAAGGAACCAACGATAATGCACCGTTAATCAAAATGCTCAACGATGTATTGAATGAGGGAAAAGGTGCTGCAGCAGCTCCTGCAGCAGCCGAAGCACCCAGGGAGACACCGGCAGCTCCCACAGCAGGATCCGGAGCGTTAGAAGAGAAATGGCATGAGATTAAACTGGACAGTTCCCAGCTTACGGTACTGAAGGAAGCACTCGCACAGGGCAAAAAAGTATATGGTCTGACCGTAAAAGTACAGGAGACCTGTATCTTAAAGGCAGCAAGGGCTTTCCTGGTATTTAAGGCAATTGAAGAACTGGGTGAGGTTATGGTATCCTGCCCGCCCGTACAGGATATTGAGGATGAGAAATTTGATTTCGACTTTTCCCTGATCTGCATTACAGAATGCAGTCTGGACAAGCTGCTGGCAGCGGTACGGAATGTATCGGAAATCGAATCTGCCAAAGGTGCAGCATGGGATCCGAATACAGTCGTCACAGTGGAAGAGGAGCCGGAAGAGCCTAAGAAGGAAGAAGCAAAAACAGAAAAGGCAGCAGTTGCTCCTGTGGCAAAAGCAGAGGCGGCACCTGCTAAGAATACAGAGAAAAAAGCAGTATCCAAACCGGTTGTAAACCGTACTGTCCGTGTGGACATTGAGAAGCTGGACTCTCTCATGAATCTGGTGAGTGAGCTGATCATTGCGAAGAATTCACTGGTTTCTGCAACCAGTTCCATCGGAAATGTGGGAAATGAATTCAATGAGCAGGTGGAATATCTGGAGAGTGTCACTACCAATTTACATGAATCTGTCATGAAGGTCAGAATGGTACCTATCGAAAGCGTAGTTACCAAGTTCCCCAGAATGATCAGAGATCTTTCCAAAAAGCTGGACAAGAAAATGGAATTATATATGTCCGGTGAGGAGACAGAACTGGATCGTACCGTAGTGGATGAAATCGGCGATCCCCTGATGCATCTGCTTAGGAACTCTGCAGATCATGGTCTGGAGAGTGCAGAGGTACGTAAAGAAAGAGGAAAACCTGAGGTTGGTTCCATCTTCCTGGATGCTTATCAGGATGGTAACAATGTCGTCATTGAAGTAAGGGATGACGGTAACGGTATTGATACAGAGGAAGTCAAGAGAAAGGCATTGGAAAAAGGCGTTGTCACCCGGGAACAGGCAGACAGCATGACGGAAAAAGAAGCCATTGAACTGTTGTTCCATGCAGGATTTTCGACTTCCGAGAAGGTTTCCGATGTATCCGGCCGAGGCGTAGGTCTTGATGTTGTAAAATCCAAAATCGAAGCCCTGAGCGGTGAAGTAGAAGTTAAGAGTAAACTGGGAGAGGGAAGTACATGGATCATCCGTCTGCCGTTGACCTTAGCAATTATCCAGGCACTGATGGTGACAGTGGGCGGCGAGAAATATGCTATTTCCCTCGGTTCCATCCAGACAATTGAGGATATTTCCCCGGCAGACATTAAGCTGGTTCAGACAGAAGAAGTGATCCATCTGAGAGGTTCTGTCATTCCGCTGATCCGTCTGAGTGAAATCCTGGATGCACCCAGCACCAAGAACAGCGATGAGAACCTGGTGGTTGTTATCGTCAAAAAAGGCGACAAACTGGCAGGTCTGGTTGTGGATGAACTGATCGGCCAGCAGGAAATCGTTATCAAATCCATGGGTAAGTATATCAGCAAATGCAAGATGATCAGCGGCGCTACCATTTTAGGTAACGGTGAAGTTGCACTGATTCTTGATGCAAATGCGGTCATCTAATAGAGGAGGGTAACGAGATGGAAGAATTAAAAGAAAAAGAAACCTATGAGACCAATCAATATATTGTGATTCAGATCGGTGAGGAACAGTACGGAATTGACATCCGTTATATTGATAACATCGTTCGCATGCAGAATATCACCCGCGTACCCAAGGTGCAGAATTACCTGAAGGGTGTTATCAATCTCCGTGGAGAGGTCATTCCTGTAATGAGCATCCGGATTAAGATGGATCTGGACGAAGATGTAATCACCAGAGCCAGCAGAATCATCATCTTAAAAATGGAGCAGCAGGGCAATATCGGTATTATTGTGGATGCCGTTAAGGAGGTTGTTACGCTGGATGCCTCCCAGATCGAAAAGGTATCCTATGATAACAAGGCAGAAAAACGTAACTTTATTAACGGTATTGGCAAATATGACGGCGGCTTGATTTCTCTTCTTGATCTGAATATGGTTGTTGTCGAGAAAGAATAGGACATAAAGAATGAGCAAACTGAATTTGGGACATGTTTCAGAAGTTTACTTTGATGTGTTGAAAGAAATAGGCAATATCGGAGCAGGTAATGCGACTACAGCACTTGCCCAGCTGCTCCAGTGCAAGGTAGATATGAAGGTTCCTCAGGTGAAACTGCTGCAGTTCAAGGAATTAGGTTCACTGATGGGTGGAGAAGATCAAGTGATGATCGGAATCTATCTGGCAGTAGAGGGCGATATCACAGGAAGCATCATGTTTATCATGACCAATGATACGGGAAAACATCTGACTGAGAAACTGATGGGAATGAAATCCGATTCTGATCAGTTCAATGAAATGGAACTTTCCGCACTCAGGGAGGTTGGCAATATCATTACGGGATCCTATCTGAATTCTCTTTCCATGATGACCAACCTGAAGATCTATCCTTCGGTGCCGGAATTATGCATTGATATGGCGGGGGCCATTCTGTCAGTACCGGCAATTGAGTTTGGAACAATCGGGGACGATATCCTTTTGATTCAGACACAATTTCTTGATGAGGTAGAGTTAAATGGATATTTCATTCTGATTCCGGATTTGGAATCTTACGAAAAGATTCTCTCCTCTTTGGGAATCACGCTTTAACAAAGGGAAAGAGCGGCGGGAAGATATGGCAAATATAATTAAAGTGGGGATGGCTGATCTGAATACCTGCGTCAGCCCTGATGGAATTACTACGCTGGGATTGGGATCCTGTGTAGGGATTGCCATCAGAGATCCCCTTACGAAGATTGGCGGACTGGCACATGTTATGCTGCCTGATTCCACCGAAATAAAAAATAATTTAAACATTTACAAATTTGCAGATACAGGAATTGAAGAACTGGTGCGGTTACTGGTAGAAAAAGGTGCATCCAGAGCGCGTCTGGTGGCAAAAATTGCCGGTGGTGCCCAGATGTTTGCTTTTCAGAACAAATCAGATCTGGTCCGGGTGGGTGAACGCAATGTACAGGCCAGTAAGAAAAAACTTGCGGAGTTGAAAATTCCTATTCTTGCGGAGGATACCGGAGAAAATTTCGGACGGACTGTTATTTTTTATCCGGAGACAGGTGATTATGTGATCCGTACTGCGGGTAAACCAGAACGTGTAATCTGAGCGGGAAGAAAAGAAGGGCTGGAACGTGGCAGACAAAGAAAAAAAACAACAACGGGGAAAAGAAAAAACGGATAAGCGTAAGTTTATACCGCTTATTTTGATGCTGACAGCGGGTCTGATAGCCAGCTGTCTGGCATTCCTTTTTAACTTTAGCTTGAAAAAGACATTGGCTGTGCTGATCATTGTCCTGGTTTTCTTTTATTTTTTAGGTTCTCTGCTCATGTATGTACTTATGCGCTTTGAACAGGAAAATAAAAAGGCTGCTTTTGATGAAGGGGAGGTCGTTGAGAAAGAAGGCACCGGAGAGCAGGATCAGGATGGAGAAGCTTCAGAGGGAGAATAATTAGTTGGAGGATGCGATGGACGAGGCAGGCAGAAGGAAATTATGGGATTCCTATATGCGGAACCGAACTCAGGATATCCGGGAAAAGATTATTTTGGAATATGCACCGTTGGTAAAAGTGGTAGCCGGCCGTCTGAGCATGTACTTAGGATATAATGTGGAATACGATGATCTGGTGAGCTACGGAATATTTGGTCTGATTGATGCGATCGACAAGTTTGACAATAAAAAAGATGTCAAGTTTGAGACCTATGCAAGTCTTCGCATCCGGGGGTCTATTCTGGATCAGATCCGGCAGATGGACTGGATTCCCAGAACAGTGCGCCAGAAACAGAAAAAAATAGACACGGCAATTCGCGAGATTGAAAGCGCTACAGGACAGAGCGCAACGGATGAACAGATTGCGGCGAAACTGGAAATCTCAGAGGAGGAGCTGGTAACCTGGAATTCCCAGATGAAGGTGACCAATCTGGTCTCTTTAAACGAATACATGGAGACCGGAAGTGAAATCGGTTTTGACACGGAGCACACACATACTACCAGCCAGTTTGACTCTCCGGAGGTGGCACTGGAGAAAGAAGAATTAAAGAAAATACTGGTGGAATCGCTGGAATTACTGACAGAAAAAGAAAAAAAAGTAATCCTGCTGTACTATTATGAGGATTTGACTTTGAAGGAAATCAGCAGCATTCTGGAGGTATCCGAATCAAGAGTATCGCAGCTGCATACACGGGCACTGCAGAAAATGCGTACAAAGCTTGGAAACTATATGGGAATCTTACTACGTGATAATTAATGACGGAGGAAAGGCGGATGCAGAACGCATATTTTCAACTGGTAAACAAAGAGGATGGAACCTGGCTGAAACTGTTTCCGGCCGTGGATGGCGGAGAAACATTAGTATTCTCCGAAGTATCCGAATATCTGGAGTCTCATAAGATATCCTGTGATACGACAGAACTTTATAAACTCATGGATTCACAGAGCCACGAACAGAGTATGCGCCTGTGTATGCAGCCGGTTAGACCAGAACGAGAGTCATACAGCCTGTCCCTGGAAAAGGATGGCCTGGAGGCTGTCGTTCGTTTTTATGCACCCACAGAAGGAGCAGAGCTGCTTACCAAGGATGAGTTTATGAAAGATCTGCAGTATAGAAGAATCGTGAACGGAATTGACGAGTCCGTCATTGATGCCTTTTTTGCAGACAGGAAATATTGCACGGATTATGTGGTAGCCAGAGGCTGTCTGCCGGAAGAAGGAAAAAGTGCAGTGGTGGAGTATTTTTTTAATACCGACCCAAAGGCAAAACCTACGGTAAATGAAGATGGGAGTGTGGACTTTTTCCATCTGAATACCATCAATCATTGCGAGGCAGGGGAGCTGCTGGCAAAACTGGTTCCTGCCGTACCCGGAAAGCCGGGCAAGGATGTGACGGGAAAAGTGATTCTTCCCCGTGAGGTGAAGACAACCAAACTTCATTATGGGCGCCGTATCCGTTTTGAAAAAGCGGAGGACGGGACAGAAGCAATCTATTCGGAGGTAAACGGACATGTATCCCTGGTGGGAAATGATGTGTTCGTATCGGATGTCCTGGAAGTAGAAAATGTGGACATTTCAACGGGAAATATTGACTATAACGGCAGTGTGCAGGTAAATGGAAATGTCTGCTCTAATTTTTCCGTAAGGGCAAAAGGAAATGTGGATATTCATGGTGTAGTGGAAGGTGCTGCTGTGGAAGCCGGCGGTAATATTATCATCGTCCGTGGCATGAATGGTATGGGTAAGGGAGTGCTGAAAGCCGGCGGCAATGTGGTTGCCAAGTTTCTGGAGAGCGCCACTGTGGAGACGGATGGTAATGTGACCTGTAATTCCATCATGCACAGCACAGTTTTCTGCCGTGGTGAGGTGACGGTTACAGGAAAACGAGGGTTTATCGCAGGTGGCAAAGTCTGTGCGGCCAAGCGGATCACCGTAAAAAATCTGGGATCTCCCATGGGTGCAGATACGATCGTGGAGGTTGGAACGGATCCAAAAGTAAAGATTAAATTTGTGGAATTAACCAAAAAGGCATCAGAGGCAGAGAAAATACTGCGAAGTCTGGAACCGATTCTGACGAATTTTGATGACAAGATTAAACGGGGAATCCGGCTGAGCGAAAGTGAAGCAAAATATCTGGAATCTCTGCTGCAGCTGCGAAGAATCAAAAAATTGCAGTTAGACAGTGCAAATCAGGATCTGGAACCCATTAAGGAAAAGCTAAAGGAGAAAAAGGAATCCTGTGTTGTGGTAAGCGGTGAGGCTTATCAGGGAACCAAAATCTGTATATCAGATGTGTCCATGGTCATACAGAATACAGTGAGAGCATGTAAATTCGTGTATTTACGTGGAGATGTGAAAATGCAGGGACTTTACAGTTAAACAGGAGGCATATATGGCAATTGGACCGATCGAATTGCAGGGTACGGTACTGCGTACACAGGATTATACACAGCTGAAGCACCAGGAAGATACCAAAGGAGTTGTAGACCAGTCCCATTTTCAGGATCAGTTGAAAAGGGAAGTGGATGACCGGAGCTACCAGGTAAGTTCTAAGGAACGTGCGGAAAACCAGATGAAGAAGTTCGATGCAAAGGAAAAGGGCTCCAATGAGTATCACCGTCAGAATGGTGATAAAAAAAAGAAGAAAGAGGAAATGCCGGAACGGGGGCGTGTTATTTTAAAACATCCCGGCGGCTTTGATGTAAGTATTTAGACGAGGAAACAAAAGATGAGCATGGCACAGATTGTTTTATTGATAATCGGAGTGATCCTGTTTGTGGCGGGTTTTATTATTCCGGAAAAAAGACAGGAGCTGAGCCCGCAGTTCAGGGAAGAAGCGGAGCAGGAGGCTAAACGCCTGGTGGAAGAGGCGGCGGATAAGGCAAAGGAAAATCTGAAGGATTCCACAGACGAGACGATACAGTATGCAATTGAGAAGACAGAACGGGCACTGGAGCGGATTACCAATGAGAAGGTGATGTCCATCAGTGAATATGCAGACACGGTGATCGAAGATATCAATAAGAATCATAAGCAGGTACTTTTTCTTTATGATATGCTCAATGATAAACAGGAGTCAATCAAGAAATCTGTCAGTGAAGCGGAAGGAAAAGTTAAAAAGCTTGAACATAAGCTGGAGCAGACGGAGCAGCCTGAAATAAAAGAAAACGAATCGGAACAAAAAAAGGAAGAGGTTAAAAAGGCAGAACCAAAGAAAACCAGAACCCGCAAAAAAGCAGAGCCGAAGACATCTGCAGCACAGGCTTCCAACGAGAGCTTTGAAATCCTTACGGTAGAACAACTGACCCAGCAGGATGGCAAGGTAATCGGAGAGAACAAAGCAGAGAAAGAGGAGGAACAACCTCAGATGCCCAAAGTGGATCTGCCTCTTTTACATGCAGAGGGAACCGGAAACGGTGGAAACAGTAACGAACAGATCTTAAAGCTGCACCGGGAGGGTAAGTCCAATATGGCCATTGCCAAGGAACTGGGATTGGGAATCGGCGAAGTGAAAATTGTAATTGATCTGTTTGAAGGGACGAAGTAAATGAAATTAAGGACATATTTAAGAGGTCTGGGACTGGGGCTGATCGTTGCGGCACTGGTTACCGGAGTCGGTTCCCAGCAGACCATGAGCGATGAACAGATAAAGAGCCGTGCAAAAGAACTGGGGATGATGGAAGGTCATACCTATCTGAACCAGGTAGATGCTGCGATAGAAACGGAAGAAACCGCAGAAACGGAAGAAACCACAGAAACGGAAGAAACCGCGGAAACGGAAGAAACCACAGAAACGGAAGAAACCACAGAAATGGAAGAAACCGTGGAAACGGTTATCGTAGAAACATTGGAATCCGAGAGCCGGGTAGAACTGGAAAGTGAGACCGCTGCGGAGGAGACCAAAGCCCAGGAGACAGCACCGGAGGCAGAAAGTGAGCCGGTGGAGGAATCCCGGGAACAGCCGGTGGAGGACACCATGGCACCGGAAACCGTAACCTTCCAGATACACAGAGGAGACAGTTCCGTGAGTGTGGCAAAGCGTCTTGCAGAGGCAGGACTGGTGGGGGATGCCAAGGCATTTGACCGGTATTTATGCCAGAACGGATATGACAAGAAAATCCGTACAGGCACCTACGAAATCCAGAGCGATTCCAGCAATGAGGAAATTGCAAAAATCATTACCGCAGGAAAATAAGGGGGAGAGAAGTGAGCACTTTTACTAAAATCAAAAGACAAAGTAAAAAGTTTTTTGCAGCGCTGTGTGTAGCAGCGCTGTTTGCTGTTACAGGCGTGGGGCAGGCCAGCCTTACGGTACAGGCGGCAGAGACGACACAGCCGGTGGTGACACCCACCACGGGCGTTTTATATACCGGAGCCGGAGCAGAAATTTTTGCCCAGCCTGACCCTACGACCCTGGTGGCGGTTTTTCCGGGGGATGTCCCGGTACAGGTGACAGGAATGACAAACAACGGCTATTTCCAGGTTCTGTGGCAGAATGCCATCTATTATGTCTACGGACAGGCATTGTCCGCCACCATCGGAACCCAGGCATATAAGCTGACCTATGTGGATGCAAAGGCAGCACTGGTGGGAGATCTGAACACCGGTACCTTCATTTATGCCCAGGGTGCCATGGACAGGGCAGCTCCGGCAAGCACCACCAAGATTATGACGGCGCTGCTTACCTTAGAGGCAGTTGCCCAGGGGAAACTGATGTTAGATACGCCGCTCATGGTGACACCCACCGCTATTGCAGGGGTTCCAAACGATGCCAGCCATGTCTCTCCCCGGTTACAGGCGGGAGAGGTCATGAACGTGATGCAGCTTTTGGAGTGTGTGATGATAAAATCCGACTGTCATGCCTGCAATGTGCTGGCAGAGGCAGTGGCTGGGGATGTGAATACCTTTGTGGCGATGATGAACGCGAGAGCGGTGCAGCTTGGCTGTGTGGACACCAATTTTGTCAACACCTCCGGCTATCCCGCAGATAATCATTATACCAATGCCTACAGTCTTTTCCTGATCATGAAAGAGGCTATGAAGTACCCGGCTTTTCAGACAATCATCAACATGCCCTCCGCGACGGTTGCGGCAACCAATGTAAGCCCGGAGCGCACCTTCGAGTCCACAGATTTACTGCTGTTGCCGGGAGAGTATTATAACCCTTATGTCATCGGCGGAAAGACGGGAACTGCCAAGTCCTCCGGGGCGTGTTTTGTGGCAGCGGCAGCCAGAGATGGAAAGAGTGTGATTTCTGTCGTGATGGGAGCTGACACCAGGCAGATGTCCGACGGCAGCGTGAAACGCCAGCAGTTCAGTGAAACCAATAAGTTATTGGAAATAGGTCTTGCAAAATAGCAAGGTTTATGGTATTGTCTTAGTGTTGCGGTCTTACGCCGTGACGAGAACAAATAGTAAACACGTCTGCCGGATTTACTGTCGGTGCCGCAGCGCTTACGGTTGGCAGCAGAGAACTTTTCGAAGGAGAGGGCAGGCGGAGGAACAACCAAATGGAGGTAGAAAAATGAGCGTTATTTCAATGAAACAGTTATTAGAAGCAGGTGTTCATTTCGGACATCAGACCAGAAGATGGAACCCTAAAATGGCTCCTTACATCTTCACCGAGAGAAACGGTATCCACATCATCGACTTACAGAAATCGGTAGGCAAGGTAGATGAGGCTTACAGTGCAATCGCTGATATCGCAGGACAGGGCGGAACCATTCTTTTCGTTGGTACCAAGAAACAGGCACAGGATGCAGTGAAGACTGAGGCTGAGCGTTGCGGTATGTACTATGTAAACGAGAGATGGTTAGGTGGTATGCTGACCAACTTCAAGACCATCCAGTCCCGTATTGCAAGACTGAAAAAGATTGAGGCGATGTCTGAGGACGGTACCTTCGATGTACTGCCTAAGAAAGAAGTTATCGCTCTGAAGAAAGAGTGGGAGAAATTAGAGAAGAACCTGGGTGGTATCAAAGAGATGGACAGAATCCCTGACTGTATCTTCGTAGTAGATCCCAAGAAGGAAAGAATTTGTGTACAGGAAGCGCATGCTCTGGGAATTACCCTGGTAGGTATCGGTGATACCAACTGTGATCCTGAGGAATTAGATTACATCATCCCTGGTAACGATGATGCAATCCGTGCCGTAAAACTGATCGTATCCAAGATGGCAGACGCTGTTATCGAGGCAAGACAGGGTGAGGCAGTTTACACTGACGAGGAAGTTGCAGCAGCAGATGCTGAGGCAGCAGATATCGAGCAGGTTGCAGAGCAGGCTGAATAAGATTTTATAATATAGGAGGATAACACAATGGCAGCTATTACAGCTTCTATGGTAAAAGAACTGCGTGAAATGACTGGCGCAGGCATGATGGATTGTAAAAAGGCTTTAAATGAAACCGATGGCAACATGGACGAGGCTGTTGAGTTCTTACGCAAAAACGGTCAGGCTAAGGCTGAGAAAAAGGCCGGACGTATTGCGGCAGAGGGACTTTGCCGTGTCATCACAAACGATAATATCACTGCAGCAGTTGTAGAGGTAAACTCTGAGACAGACTTCGTTGCAAAGAACGAGACTTTCCAGCAGTATGTAGACGCTGTTGCAAAACAGGCTCTGGCATCTGACGCTGCTGATTTAGATGCGTTTATGGCTGAGAAATGGATTCTGGATGAGTCCAAGACCGTTAAGGAAGCACTGGTTGATAAGATTGCTGTCATCGGTGAGAACCTGACCATCCGCAGATTCCAGAAAATTACCGCAGCAAACGGCTGTGTTGTAACCTATCTTCATGGCGGCGGACGTATCGGCGTTATCGTTGAGGCTGAGACTGATGTTGTCAACGATGCAGTTAAAGAGGCCATGACCAATATCGCAATGCAGGTTGCTGCTCTGTCCCCTAAGTATGTAAGTGGTGAGGAGATCAGCGCTGATTATATCGAGCATGAAAAAGAGATCCTGCGTGCTCAGATCATGAACGATCCTAAGGAGTCCGCGAAACCTGAGAAGGTTATCAACGGCATGATCGAAGGACGTGTAAAGAAAGAATTAAAAGAAATCTGTCTGGTAGACCAGGTTTACGTTAAGGCAGAGGATGGCAAACAGACTGTAGGCCAGTATGTTGCACAGGTTGCTAAAGAACAGGGCGCTGACTTAAAGATTAAGAGCTTTGTTCGTTTCGAGACCGGAGAAGGTATCGAGAAGAGAGTCGATGACTTCGCAGCAGAAGTTGCAGCACAGGCTGGACTGTAAGAGCAGGCATTTTCAATCCGGGATCTTATTGATCCCGGATTTTTTAAGTTCATAGGAAAAGAATCGTTTAAACAACATGCAGAACGTGCGCAGAAATGAGGTAAAAAATGGGTGGATTTTTTGGCGTAGCATCCAGCGAGGATTGTGTATTTGATCTTTTTTTTGGAGTGGATTATCATTCCCATCTGGGAACCAGACGAGGTGGAATGACGGTCTATGGAAAGAATGGTTTTAACCGTGCCATTCACAATATAGAGAACGCTCCTTTCCGTACCAAATTTGACAAGGAAGTGGAACACATGTCTGGATGGTACGGAATCGGCTGTATTTCTGATTATGAGGCACAGCCTTTGATTATCCGTTCCCATCATGGAACCTATGCAATTACCACGGTAGGAAAGATCAATAACATGGATGGCTTACAGCAGATGCTGTTTGATCAGGGACATGTACACTTTCAGGAGATGAGCACCGGTGAGATTAATGCGACCGAACTGATTGCAGCACTGATCAATACGAAAGCCAATTTGATTGAAGGCATCCGTTTTGTACAGGAAGTGGTAGATGGTTCGCTGTCCCTTCTTTTAGTAAACCAGGCAGGAATTTATGCAGCCAGAGACCGTCTGGGACGTACTCCGGTTGTGGTTGGTAAAAAGGAAGAGGGCTTCTGCGTATCCTTTGAAAATTTTGCCTACAAGAATTTAGGTTATTCTGATTATAAAGAGCTGGGTCCCGGAGAAATTGTGGTTTTGACGGAAAAAAACTGTATTACCTTGGCGCAGCCGGGCAAGGATATGAAGATTTGTACCTTTCTCTGGGTATATTATGGATATCCGGCCAGTTCCTATGAAGGAACCAGTGTAGAACAGATGCGTTACAACTGTGGTGCGAAGATGGCACAGAGAGATCATGTGAAACCGGATATCGTAGCCGGAGTGCCGGATTCCGGAACTGCCCATGCAGTTGGGTACGCCAATGAAGCGGGAATTCCCTTTTCCAGACCTTTTATCAAGTATACACCCACCTGGCCCCGTTCCTTCATGCCTACCATGCAGAGCAAGCGCAATCTCATTGCCAAGATGAAGATGCTGGCGGTGGACGATTTAATTAAGGATAAGAGTATCCTGCTGATTGATGACTCCATTGTCCGGGGAACCCAGCTTCGGGAGACCACGGAATATCTTTATGAAAGCGGAGCAAAAGAGGTACATATCCGTCCGGCATGTCCCCCGCTGCTGTACGGCTGTAAATACCTGAATTTCTCCCGTTCTTCTTCAGAGATGGACCTGATTGCCCGAAGGGTCATTGAACGCCTGGAAAACGGTCAGGTGACAGAAGAAATCCTGCAGGAATATGCAGATCCGGAGTCAGAGAAGTATGAAAAAATGGTGGAAGAGATCGGCAAGGAGTTGAAGTTTACCTCTCTGCGCTTTAACCGCCTGGATGACATGCTGGAGGCAACCGGTCTGGAACCCTGTAAACTGTGTACTTATTGCTGGAACGGAAAGGAATAAAACGTTTCAAATGGATCGCAGAATCACTTATGAGATAGGCTCATTGGAAAGGGAACTGCGGGTCAGCACCTACTTGAAACAGCAGGGGTTTTCTTCTCAGGGGATTATCGAACTGAAGAAGAATCCTGATACGGTATGGCTGGATGGACAGGCTGTGCATATGAATCAGCTTGTTCATTCGTCCCAGATCCTGACTGTTCAGGTGAAGGAGACCGGCAGTGATGCGATAACGCTGCCGGTAGAACTTCCCACTGACATTGTATACGAAGATGAGGACATTGTGGTGGTGAATAAGCCTGCGGGGATGCCTACTCATATTTCCATGAAAAATTACGATAATACTTTGGCAAATGCCCTTGCATGGCGTTACCGGGATGAGGCTTCCCCCTTTGTATTTCGTTGTACCAACCGCTTGGACAGAGATACCTCGGGGCTTACGGTAGTGGCAAAGAACCGGCTCAGTGCGGCAATTCTGGGGCAGATGGTTTCTGCTAAGGCCTTAGGCGGTCTGGACGCAAAGGGAATCCACAGAGAGTATCTGGGCATTGTCAAAGGCAGCATGGCTGTAAAAAGCGGGGTGATTGACGCACCTCTCTCGCGAAAACCCGGCTCTGTGCTGGAACGGCAGGTAGATTTTGAATACGGGGATAGAGCAGTGACTCATTACCGTGTGGTGGCAGAGAAGGATGGATATACCCTCCTTGCCCTGCAGCTGGAAACGGGACGTACACACCAGATTCGTGTGCATTTGAAGTTTATAGGATATCCACTGATTGGAGATTATCTGTATAATCCGGATATGGAACAGATTGGCAGGCAGGCGCTCCATGCGTGGAAACTGGCCTTTGTCCATCCCATCAGCAAGGCGCCGTTAGCCTTTGAGGCCCCTTTGCCGGAGGATATGAAGGCAGTTATGAATTTGCGTTAATTGAGGTAGTTATGAAAATTAGTCTCTCCGACCATTTTACTTATAAAAAATTATTACGTTATGTCATGCCCAGTGTATTTATGATGATTGTAAGTTCCGTGTACAGTATTGTGGACGGCTTCTTTGTATCAAACTTCGTGGGTAAAAACTCTTTCGCAGCGGTCAATTTGATTATGCCTTTTATTATGATCCTATGTGCAGTGGGCTTCATGATAGGTGCAGGAGGCACTGCCCTGATAGCGAAGACACTGGGAGAAGGAAAGGATCAGAAAGCATCCGAATACTTTTCCATGCTGATTTATGTTTTGATTGTGGCAGGCATCATTTTGTCTGTATTGGGTATTGTTTTCATGCGCCCCATTGCCCGTTTCCTGGGAGCGGATGCTGAGGTTCTGGAGGATTGTGTCCTTTATGGCAGAATCCTGATGGCGTCCAATACCTTCTTTATGCTGCAGAATGCCTTCCAGAGCTTTATGGTAGCGGCAGAGAAGCCTCACTTTGGGTTGGTGATTTCTATTGCCACCGGTATAACCAACATGGTGTTAGACTTCTTTTTGGTCTATGTTTTTCCCTTCGGAATTGCAGGAGCAGGTATTGCAACCCTGATTGGACAGATCCTGGGTGGAATGATTCCCATGTTCTATTTTGCACGACCGAATAACAGTCGTCTGCGTCTGGTAAAAACCAGGATTGACTGGAATGCACTGGGAAAAGCCTGCATGAACGGAGCATCGGAGATGGTAAGTAATATTTCAGCATCCGTAATCGGTATGCTTTATAATTTCCAGCTGCTGCGAATGGCCTCTGTCAATGGTGTGGCAGCCTACGGTGTCATTATGTATGTAACCTTTATTTTTATGGCTTTTTTCTTTGGATATTCTGTGGGAGTTAATCCCATTGTAGGATATCATTATGGAGCAGATAACCATGATGAATTAAAGAATGTACTGAAGATGAGTTTGAAAATCACCACAGTGGTAGCAGTGATTATGACGGTGGCAGCCTGTGTATGCGCAGGACCGATTGCTTCTATTTATGTAGGATATGATCAGGAACTGCGTGAAATAACCATTCATGCCATGCGGATTTACTCCATTTCCTTCCTGTTATGTGGATTTAATATTTTTGGTTCCGCATTTTTTACCGGATTAAATAACGGAACGGTATCAGCTATTATTTCTTTTCTGCGAACCTTTGTATTTCAGGTCGCGGCGATTCTGATCTTTCCTATTTTCCTGGGGGTAAATGGAATCTGGCTGGCAATCACGGCGGCAGAAGGGTTAACACTGATGGTAACCATGTACTTCCTTGTGAAGAACCGGCACAGATATCACTATGCAGATTAGCAGAAGGGGAGTATATCAAAAGTTTTTTGAAAAATATAAAAAAAATACAAAATAAGTGTTGACAGATAAAAGGGTATCTGGTAATATAAGTTTTGTTCGCAGGAGTGGTGGAATTGGCAGACGCGCAGGCTTCAGGTGCCTGTGGTAGCAATACCGTGCGGGTTCAAGTCCCGCCTTCTGCATGAAAGGATTTCGAGAAATCGGAATCCTTTTTTGTTGCCTCTAAGCCAACAAAAAGGCTCTTTCCTCAATGGGAAGGAGCCTTTTGATCTATCCTGCCTTATGCTTTTGTGGAATAAATATTTCCGTTTAAAATCTTGTCCAGATAATTGCCATTGGAACTGTAGGAGCTTTTCGTACTGGCCTGACGACTTGCGGAAGAGTAAATCAGGGAAGCCTTGGAACTGATGGTGCTGCCATAGGAACCACCGTTGCCAAAGATACTCTGAATGGTTGCCACATCTGCCTTATTCAGCGTTTCTTTATCAACGGATAAGGTCTTGTCCTTGCCGATGGTAATGCCGATTTTTGCCAGCATTTTTGCATTGGTTGTGGTTGCGCTCTGCATATTGATGGTCTGTCGCAGTACCCGGTCGCTTCCATTATCAGCAGCAGTAGAGGTTGCTTTGTTATAGTTGGTAACAAAAGTGGAAACGGCATCATAGATCGCGTCACGATCGTAATCCAAAGTCTCTGCTTCATTGCCATTTTCATCCTTGGTTGTGATTGTCTTTTTGGCATACAGGGAACGGTTGGTCAATGCATCGGCGGACTCTGCCAGAGAACTCACAGCATCCTTGATGGCAATGGATTTTTTGTCTGCAGCGGTCTGTTTGCTGGAAGAAGTTTTTTTCGAAGATTCACTATCCGAGGTGGAACTGGAACCCATCTCCTTATAATATGCTTTCATAAGCTTTTTATAGCTTCCGTTTTTCAGGGAAGCATAATCAGAAAGCAGAGAATCCGATGTTCCGTTGGAATACAGACTTCCGAACAGACTGGATATGTTTGATGAATTGTTTAAATTAATACCGCTCATATAAATTCACTCCTTTGAGAAAGGGTCGGCATCCCTGCCTGTGTTTCTATTGGATATATCGGTTACAATAAGAGAAAAGTGTAGACTTTTCAATAATATTTTAACACTTCAGGATCAAAGATACAAGGAGGAAAAGAGATTACGGGGGTAATCTGCAAGGGAAACTTTGAAAAACTATAAATCTCATATTTAATGGAATTAAATATATTTTATATCATAAATTGTAAATTTAATCTTGACTTCTTCGTTGGAAAATGATAGTATATCACTTGCGATGTGGTTTTCCACATTGGCATGCGGAAGTGTCGGAATTGGCAGACGAGCAAGACTAAGGATCTTGTGGCTATTGCAGTCGTGTGGGTTCAAG
>ERZ857629.447-NODE-447-length-57817-cov-5.649822_pt1 | contig 57817 bp, 47 predicted proteins | sample MGYA00519700_ERZ857629 | MGnify/ENA primary metagenome ERZ857629 (study PRJEB31778, sample SAMEA3449351) | human gut metagenome | biome: human gut; feature: human-associated habitat; material: faeces | place: United Kingdom | collected 2010/2012 ... | reverse complement strand
AGACAGGTTCCGCCTCTCTACCGAGCCGGCGGATGAATAACCGCAACTTCATAAACCTTTTTGGCTAAAACTCTAAAATAAAAACCTTGATATATCACCAGATATCATCAAGAACTTTATTTTAAAGTTTTATCTCAAAAATCTTTATAAATTTGCTACTCCACGTTTTCAAATTGATGATTGGTTTTTGATTTTTATTTTGTATATTTTAATAAATAAAAAAGGGAGAAAGTTTAACTTTCTCCAAGCGAACGGTGTGGGTCGGAATGATGCCGACAGACATTTATGTCTATATATGTTTCACGATGTTCTGGAATAGATACAATTTATGAATAAAGTCAACAACAAATAAAAAATTGCATCAATATGAAGATTAAATTTTTTGAAAATGTGAAGCAGCAGGTTGATGCAAATTTTTGAGATAAAAAAGACAAACAAGGTTCCCGATAGTATCAAGTGTTACATCGGGGTTCTTGTTTGTTTTTTTTAGCCAAAAAGGTGTGTCAAGATGCGGTTTGGTTATTCCGCCGGCTCGGTAGAGAGGCGGAACCTGTCTATCGCTGATGTTGCAAGGGTGTCGCAACGGTTGTTGAACTCGTTGTCTGCGTGACCTTTCACTTTAATAAAGGTTACATCGTGGGTTTGGCAAAGGTTGTCAAGTTCAAGCCAAAGGTCAATGTTTTTCACTTGCTTTTTGTCTGACCCTTTCCAGCCGTTGGCTCTCCAAGATGAAATCCAATCATTTGTGAAAGCGTTCACAACATAGGCAGAATCGCTGTAAAGATTCACTTTGCAAGGCTCTTTCAAAAGTTTCAGTGCTTCTATGACCGCGGTCAGTTCCATGCGGTTATTGGTTGTGTTTTGCTCGCCAGCAGAAATTTCTTTTTTTCTTCCGTTATACATTAAGATTGCTCCCCACCCACCGTTTCCAGGGTTTCCAGAGCATGCGCCATCGGTATAGATTGTAACTTGTTTTTTCTCTTTTTCCATACAAGAATATTAGCAAATTTGAATGTGCTTTGTCAAGAAAATAGAAACAGCAAAAAATCATATTATGGCTGATTGTAAATTATTATGAAAATATTTTACAGCAGTTGACAACAGACACATAAAATGATATAATGCATCGTGTTTAGGGGTGTAGTTCATCGGTAGAATGAGAGTCTCCAAAACTCCAGAGGAGGGTTCGATTCCTTCCACCCCTGCCAAACAAAAAAAAGAAGTCTTTTGGCTTCTCTTTTTTTTTTGCAATAAAGTTGAACTTTGCAGTTTTGCGATGTTATTGAGTGATTATAATGTCACCTTGCAATATTATTGAGTAATTATAACGTCTTCTTTGTTGGTTTTGTATTTTTGTGAATGGAGTTGTTGCACAAAAAATGTTCAATCGCATTGATATTTGTTTGGAAATTTCAATTGTTGTAAAAGAAAATGTTGAATCATTATAAGCAAAATAAAACACCCACATTAGTGAGTGTTTTTTTATTAGATATTTTTAATGATTTCAAGTTCTTTTTTATTCAAATTCAATTTTTCAAGTTCTTTAATGGTGCAAAGTTGCAGTTGAACATCGTTGTCAAATTCGCCTTCAAGACCTTGAACTTTTCCTTTTGCATTGTCAATTTCTGAAAGATAATAAAACTCTATTCTTTTGTTGTCGAATTCAATGTTGTTATATTTCCATTTAACGCTATAATACACTTTTGTGAGATATCTCAAATTGTCAACATCAATTCCCATTTCTTCTTTTGTTTCGCGTTTTGCACCATCTTTTGTTGTTTCGTTTGGCTCAACGCTTCCGCCAGCAAGAAAGGCCTTTTCTCCATTTTTTACAAGCACAAGAAATTTGTTTCCACACTTCAAAATGGTGCTAACCTTTCGAACATATTTGTTTTGCAAAAACATGTCATAATAATATTTTGATTTTTGATTAAAATATTCTTCTTTTGTCATGGCTGTTTCTTTATTTTTTATCTTTCTTTTGTTTAATGACATCTGGTTCTTCGTCGTCATCAAGACCATATTGTTTGTAAAGGTCATCAAGAGTCATGTCGTCACCGGCAATAACCTTGTCTATCTTTATTGAAACATAGCCTTTTTCGTCGGTGTTGAACTCGTCAAGGCATTTGCCACAGTTGTTGCAAACTTTGTTTGGGTCAATGTCGCACATTAAGCATTCGCCACAATAGGTGCACTTTTGGTCAGGTTCAAGTTCGCAAAATTCTCTTTCACCAATAACTTTTTTCACAACATCTTTTGTAAGTTGCTTTCTTGTAAGTTTAATGTCATTTGTTTTTTTCATGTTGTTTTCCATTGTTTTTTCTTCCTTTTCAGATATTATAATACAACTTTGAAATAATTTCAATTAAAAATATGATAAAAAATTCAAACAAATGTTTGTGTTTTGTAAATTCATGTGTTATAATCAAGAAAAGGAAAAAATCATGAAAGAACAAAAAATCTCTCAAACCGAAAGGGTTTTGAACTTTATTGCAGAGTTCACAAAGAAAAATTCATATCCACCAAGTGTTCGCGAAATGTGTCAAGGTCTTGGCATTTCTTCAACCGCAACAATTGTTTATCACCTTAAAAAACTTGAAGAACAAGGCAAACTTTCGCGCGAAAAATCAAGAAATCGTGCAATTGAGGTTTCTGGTGTTTCAATGCTTTCGGGCATTCCTGTTGTTGGAAAAGTTGCTGCGGGAACTCCAATAACCGCAACTGAAAACATTGAAGACACTCTCTCATTTTCTCAAAACTTGTTTGGAGATCAAGATGAACTTTTCATTTTAAATGTTCAAGGCGAAAGCATGATAAATGCAGGCATTTTTGATGGAGACAAAATTGTTGTTCACAAACAAGAAAATGCCGAAAATGGCGAGATTGTTGTTGCAATGATAGACGGCGAAGCAACCGTGAAAAGATTTTATAAAGAGAAAAATCAAATTCGTCTTCAACCAGAAAACGATTTTATGGCACCAATAATTGTGAAAGATGCTCAAATTCTTGGAACTGTTGTTGGTTTGATTCGAAACTATAAATAAAATAAAGTGGCAAAAAAAGCCACTTTTTTTATGCAAAAAATTCACAAAAAATGGCTAAGATGTATTCCCCACTTTTTTATAATTTTTATTTTGTTTCTGGGCGCAGTAAATTTGCGGTTTTTTGCATTTTAAAAATATTATTTTTTAACATGATTTTTATTTATTTTTTTTGTCAAATTTCCAATATTTGCTAAAAATAAACACAAAAAAATCCTTGAAATACTTCAAGGATATTATAAAGCAATGCTCCAAACGATTGGAACTTATTGCTTTATGTTTATAGTATGGAAATAAATGTTTCAAAATATGCAAAAAACAAATAAATTTTTGCAATTTTTTGCTTTTTAGTGTTTATTATTCCATGATTTTGAGTTCTTTAAACACTTTCAAAATCTTGTCCGCAGCCTCATCCATAAGTTCTTTGGTGTGAGTTGCTGTGTAACTTGTTCGAATCAAGCATTCACCAACAGGGGTTGCTGGTGGCAAAACTGGGTTTACATATACTCCTTCTTCGAAAAGGCGTTTGCAAGCAATCAAAGTGATTTCTGGCTCATAGGTATAAATTGCAATGATTGGAACTTTGCTGTCTTTGAACTTGATTCCGCGTTTTTTGAGAGCAGTGCGCATATAGTCTGAAATTTCAAGAAGATTTTTTCTTCTTTCTGGTTCTCTTTTAATGATTTCAAGAGATTTAGATGCAGCAGCAAGGCATGCTGGTGGAATTGATGCAGAAAAGATGAATGGTCTTGAATTGTGACGGATATATTCGCAAACTTCATGAGTTGAAGCACAAAGACCGCCAAGGCTTGCAAGTGATTTTGAGAAGGTTCCAAAAATAATGTCAACCTCATCTTCAAGCCCGAAATATTCACCAGTTCCACGACCGTTTTCGCCCAAAATTCCAAGAGCGTGAGCGTCGTCAACCATTACTCTTGCGCCATATTTCTTTTTAAGACGTACAATTTCTGGCAAATTGCAGATGTCTCCACTCATAGAGAAAACACCATCTGTAACAATCAAAATTCCTTTGTTTTCAGGAATGCTTTTAAGTTTTTCTTCAAGGTCATGCATGTCGTTGTGGTTATATCTGATAAGTTCGGCATATGAAAGACGAATTGCGTCATAGATAGATGCGTGATTTTCTTTGTCGCAAAGAACAACATCGTGTCTTCCTGCAATTGCTGAAATAATGCCAAGGTTTGTTTGGAAACCTGTGCTCATGATTACACAATCTTCTTTTTGCAAAAAGTCTGCAAGGTCTTTTTCAAGTTCAACGTGTTTTACGGTTGAACCATTCAAAAATCTGCTTCCTGAACAGCCGGTTCCAAATTCTTTGGTTGCTTCGACTGCGGCATTGATTACTTCTTCATTTCCAGTGAGACCAAGATAGTTGTTTGAACCAATCATAATCTCGCGTTTTCCTTCCATTTCAACAACAATGTCTTGTTTAGTTTCAAGTTGATGGAAATATGGATAGATTCCTTCGCGTTGAACTTGTTTATACATGCTGTCTTCTGAACATTTTTTAAATAAATCCATTTATTTCTTCCTTTATATCTTGCTTAAAGCAATAGATGAGTCAAGTATAACAAATTTGACTGCGGTTTTACAAACAAATCAGAAAAGTTTTTGAACACTATTGATTTTTTTTGTTGCAAAATTTGTCAAAAAAGAGATTAGTTCTAAAAATTGATTGAACTGAAATTATAAATATGGTATATTCGCTATATACTATATCAGGAGCGACCATGGAAATTAAAGTTGAAAAACGTCATGGGGTTTGGAATAAAATTGTATCCCCATTTATATCATCATATCTCAAAAAACAATTTGGTTATACTTTTGAAAAATGCGATATTAAACCACCATATTTGGTTCTTGCGAACCACACAACCGACTATGATGCATTTTTCATTGCAAAAAGTTTTAAAAATCACCTTTATTTTGTAATGAGTGACCATGTTTCATCAATTCCAGTTGTTGGAAAACTTGTTCGCCACCTTGTAAGTCCGATTCCAATTACAAAGTCAACAAGCGACCCAATCACCGTTCGTAAAATTATGTCGGTTATAAAGCAAGGGGCTCCTGTTGCACTTTTTCCAGAAGGAAACAAGTCTTTTTCGGGCGAAATGAGCGAAATGAAACATTCAATTGCAAAACTTGCAAAGAAACTTAATGTTCCTGTTGTGATATATAACATTACTGGTGGCTATTTCTGCTCTCCTCGTTGGACAAAAAATAAAAGAAAAGGTCATGTTCACGGCGCTGTAAAGTGCATCATTTCTCCCGAAGATATGAAAAATATGACCGACGAGGAACTTTTTAAAACCATTAAAGACAATCTTCGCGTAAATGCATATGAAGTTCAAGAGAAAGAAAAACAAACCTTTAAAGGTAAAAATTTGGCGCAAAACATTGAAACTTTCCTTTATGTTTGCCCATCGTGCCACAGCATTTCTTCACTTCATGGCGAAGGTGACCGTTTCTATTGCGACAAGTGCGATTTTGAAAGCACCTATGATGAGTTTGGCTATGTCCACAACAAGTTCTTTTCTCGCCTTGACGAGTTTGATAAATGGCAAAAACAATATTTGAAAACTCTTGATTATAACGCTATGAGCGAAGACCAAGTGATAACATCAGACAGCGGATTTACAATTAAGAAAAAGATTGATAATTATAAAAGCAAAAAGGTTGGAGTTTTCACTCTCTCCTGCTTCAAAAATCGTTTTGAACTTGAAAATCCAAAACAAAAAATCATTATTCCTTTTGAAAACATTGCAGGCTATGCACTTGAAGGTGTAAACGGCATTCAACTTCACATTAAAGATGGAACAATTTATCGTTTCAAAAACGAATATACAATTTCTGGCTTGAAATATTTGAACATCTATTGCACAATCACTGGCACAGAAATGAGGTTTTAAACAATATAAAAAGTCCACGTTTGTGGACTTTTCTTTTGCTTATTTTTTCAAAAATTCATCAATCATATCAAGAATTTGGTCTTTTTCATCATAGGTTTTCCAAACAATGTTTGGAACTTTTTTGAAATATGTGATTTGGCGTTTTGCATAGTTTCGCGAAGCCTGTTTGAGTTTTTCTGTGAACTCTTCTTTGCTTGTTTTGTTTGTCAAAAAGTCATAGGTTTCTTTATAGCCAATGCCTTGCATGCATTGATTATGATTGGTTATTCCGCTGTCTATCAAACCTTGAACTTCACCTAAAAGTCCCATATCAAGCATTTTATCAACGCGTTTATTGATGCGGTCGTAAAGAACATCACGCTCTGCCGTAAGACCAATCAAGAGATAGTCATATCTTGGGACAACTGAGGTTTTCTGTTCGCTTTTTCTTTTGCCTGAAACATGAAAAATTTCAAGGGCGCGAATGATTCTTGTTTGGTGGTTTGGATGAATGTTTTTTGCACTTTCAGGGTCGATTTCTTCAAGCATTTTGTGAAGATATGGCGAGCCTTTTTCTTTCCCGATTTCTTCAAGTTCTTTGCGATATTTTTCATCTTTTCCACAAGTTACGCCTGGCTCGAAAAGCAGACTTGAAATGTACATTCCTGTTCCGCCAACAACAAGAGGAAGTTTTCCTTTTTTTGAAATTTCAGAAATTGCAATTTCGGCATCACGAGCCCAGTCGCCCGCACTGTATTCGTCTTTGGGAGAAACAATGTCTATCAAATGATGTTCAATGCCCTGTGCTTCTTCTTTTGTAACTTTTGCAGAGCCAATGTCAAGACCTTTATAAATTTGAATGCTGTCGGCACTGATAATCTCTGCATTATATTTTTTTGCAACTTCAATTGAAAGTGCGGTTTTTCCAACCCCGGTTGGACCCGCAATTATAACTATTTTCTGCATTATACAATCCTTTTGAACCATTTTTCAACTTCACTTTTTGAAATGCGAATTGCAATTGGTCTTCCGTGGGGACAGAAAAGAGCAATCTTTTCTTTTCCCATTTGATTGAAAAGTTGGTTGATTTCGCTTTCAGTCAAGTCGTTTCCGCCCTTTATGGCGCTTTTGCAAGAGTGTTGCATCAAATATTCCTTTATAAGGTCGCTTGACTTTTTAAGAGTGTTTTTGGTGTCGGACAAGAACTCGCTGAAAAATGTGTCAAAGTTCATTTCGCTTACAATTGCGGGAACTGCACTCACTTTATAGGTGTTATTTCCGAACTCTGAAATGTCAAAGCCAAGTTCTTGCATGGTTTCAAGGTTTTCTTCAATAATGTTTGCTTCAAGAGGATTGAGTGAAAGCACATATGGGAACAAAAGCGGTTGTACAGCAATATTTTTGTTGTCATATTGCGCCTTGAACTTTTCATAGAGAACTCTTTCATGTGCTGCGTGTTGGTCGATAAAGAAGACATCATCGTCAACTTCAACAATCAAATAGGTGTTGAAAATCTTTCCAATTTTTTTCACAGCTGATTGAATTCCAAGGTCGGTTTGAACTGGGTCTTTTGTGATAAAATAGCCCGATGAATTATAGCGGTCTTCTTCTTTGGTTTCTGCAAGACGTTCAAGAAGTTTCGAGCCAAGACCAAAGCCGTCTTTCACTTTGTCGCTTGAACTTGTTCGAAGAGTTGCATCTAAAATTGTGTCGCGATATTCGTCTTTTTCTTCTTTGGTCATGCTTTTAACATCGCGTGAAAATGGGTTCAGGTTCACACCTGCTCTGTCAATTTTTTCGGCTGGTTTTGGTGGTTCTGGCATGATGAATGTTTGCTTTTCAACGGTAACATCATTTGAAGAATCAATGGTTTTAAGTGTGTCTAAAATTGATGCGGTTTGCACAGCGTCAATTGCTTTTTCAATGTTTGTGTCTTCGGCAGACGCAACATAGTCCATTGTTGAAAGTGCTCTTCCAACACCCTCAAAGAAAAGTGAATATACAAGTGAGTTGTTTGCAAAACGAACATCAAGTTTGTTTGGATGAACGTTAACATCAATTTCGTCAGCAGGAAGTGTCATGTGAAGAACATAGAAAGGATATTTTCTTTTCATGAGCATTTCGCCAAAAGCGTTTGCAATTGCAACAGAAATTGTGTTATTTACGACATATCTTCCATTGATGACAAGGGTTTGATAGGTTCGGTTAGGCTTTGAAAAACTTGGTCTTCCAACATAGCCCCAAACCTTATATTCGCCCTTTGACAAGTCAACTTTCAAGGTTTCAGAAATTGCTTCTTTCCCATAGATAGAGAAAATTGCATCTTCAAGGTTTGTTCCTGGTGCAGAGAAAATTGTCTTGCCGTCGGCTTTATATGAGAAATAAATGTGTGGGTTTGCAAGAATAAAGCGAGAAATGAGCGCAGTTACTTCTTGTTCTTCGCTTTTGTCCTTTTTAAGGAATTTCTTTCTTGCTGGAACATTGAAGAATAAGTCTGAAACTGTTGTGGTTGTTCCGGTTGTTCTTCCTGTTTCATATTGCTTTAAAACTGTTCCGCCTTCAAGTTCAATTGCAGAAGCAATGTCGTTTTCTTCGGTTTTAGTAATCATCAAAACACGGCTGACTGCGGCAATAGAAGCAAGAGCCTCACCACGGAAGCCAAGTGTTAAAATGTTGTCAAGGTCATCAATCTTTGCAATTTTGCTTGTTGCGTGTGGCATGAACGCGGTTTTAACAAATTCTTTGTCAATTCCGCTTCCGTTGTCTGAAACTTTAATTTTGCTGATTCCGCCATTTTCAATTTCAATGTCAATGCGGGTTGCACCGGCGTCGATGCTGTTTTCAACAAGTTCCTTTATAACCGATGCAGGGCGCTCTACAACCTCGCCGGCGGCAATATGGTTGTAAACTGAACTGTCAAGAACATTTATAACTTTTCCCATTTGTTTCTCCTTTATTTTTTCGCTTTATCAACAAGGTTTTGAAGTGTTCCAAAAGCCATGAGTGGTGAAATTGTGTCCATGTCGATATCTTTCAAAATGTTCACGATTTCGGTTGCGTTTGGATTTGCTTTTTGTGTGGTTTCGCCATCAAAAGAAACTTCAAGTTTTTCGGCATTTTCAATCGTACTCAAAACTTCTTTTGCACGAGAGATAAGTTCCTCTGGAAGCCCCGCAAGTTTTGCAACCTCAATACCAAAACTTTTGTTTGCACTTCCCCTTGCAATTTTATGCATGAAAATGATGCTGTCTTTGAACTCTTTAACCATAACGCGATAGTTTTTCACGCCGTCAATTTTTCCTTCAAGCGCGGTGAGTTCGTGATAGTGTGTTGAAAAAAGAGTTTTTGCTTTGATGTGTTTTCCAAGATATTCCATGATTGCCCAAGCAATTGAAAGTCCATCATAGGTTGAAGTTCCTCTTCCAACTTCGTCAAGAATAATAAGACTGCGGTTTGTTGCGTTTGCAATGATAGATGAAACCTCGGTCATTTCAACCATGAAGGTTGAACGTCCAAAAGCAAGGTCATCAGACGCACCAACACGGGTAAAGATTCGGTCTACAATTGAAATCTCTGCCTCTCTTGCAGGAACAAAACATCCAATGTGAGCCATGAGTGTTATGATTGCAACTTGGCGCATATATGTGCTTTTTCCGGCCATGTTTGGGCCAGTGATAAGCATGATTCGGTTGCTTTCGCCGTCAAGAATTGTGTCGTTTGGTGAAAAGTCTTCCCCTTCCAAAAGTTCTTCAACAACAGGGTGTCTTCCGTCAACAATTCTGATATGGTCAATTTTAGAATTGATTGTTGGCTTTGTATAGTGATGTTTGCACGAAACAAATGCAAAACTCAAAAGGCAATCAATTGTTGAAATTGCGTCTGAAATGTCCAAGATTTCGCTGATATATGACGCAATGTTTTGCTTGATTTGACCATAAAGTCGGCTTTCAATTTTAAGTGATTCTTCTTGGCTGTTTAGGATTTTATATTCCATGTCTTTAAGTTCAGGAGTGATAAATCTTTCGCCAGTTGTAAGAGATTGTTTTCTGATATAGTTGTCTGGAACTTGTCCAAGCCATGATTTTGAAATTTCGATATAATATCCAAAAACGCGGTTATATCCAGTTTTAAGGTTTTTGATTCCTGTTCTTTCTCTTTCGCTTTGTTCAAGTTCGGCAAGCCATTGTTTTCCATATTCCCCTGCCATTCTTGTGTTGTCAAGTTCTGCGTCGAAACCATGTTTGATATAGCCACCATCTTTCATGTTTGCAGGAGCGTCTGGATTGATTGCAGAAAAGATAAGCGAGCAAAGTTCAGTAAGGTCGGCAAGTTGTTTGTTTGCTTGAACCAAAATTGAACTTGTGCAAGAAGAAAGAATTTTTTTGATTTTTGGAACATATGAAAGTGTGTCTGCAAGAGCCAAACATTCTTTTGGCAAAATTGTGCCCGCAGAAACTTTTGAACACTTTCTTTCAACATCTTGAATTTCTGAAAGAACTTTGTCAAGGTCGTCACGAAGCATCAAATTTGTTGCAAGTTCTTCAACCCCGTCAAGACGCGAATTGATAATGTTTTCGTCGCGGAGAGGTTGGTCGATGAACAGGCGCATTTTTCTTGCACCCATTGGAGTTTTTGTGTGGTCAAGAAGTCCAAGAAGTGAACCACGCTTTTTGCGAAGGTTCATGCTTTCAACAAGTTCAAGGTTTCTTCTTGCGTTAATGTCAAGGTGGACATATCTTTCATCTTTAACAACATTGAGTTTTTTAATGTTTTCAACTTTTCTCATTTGTGTTTCAGAAATATAGGAAAGCATTGCTCCCGCTGCCTTGATTGCAAATTTCTTGTCGCCAGCATCGAACACTGCAAGGTTGTTCACTTTGAATTGTTCTTTGAGTGTTTTTTCACATTTTGAAAGATTATATTCGCTGTCACGATAGAAATAGAATTCTGGAACAAACATCATTTGAACCGAATGAAGACGCTTTGAAACAGCAACTGCATCACTGTTGCAAATAATCTCGCTTGGTTTGGTTCTTGAAAGGACATCATCAAGCATTTTAACGCCGTCGTCGTCATTTTTAAACTCGCACATTTCCATAAGTCCGGTTGAAATGTCGGCATAGGAAACGCCAATGCCGTTTTTGTCAACATAAACCGAGCAAAGGAAATTGTTTCTATCGGCTTTCAAGACCTCATCTTCAATTGCAGTTCCAGGGGTCACAACGCGAATAACCGCACGGTCAACAAGACCCTTGCTTTCTTTTGGGTCACTCATTTGCTCGCAGATTGCAACTTTATATCCCTTTTCAATCAACTTTGCAATATAGGTGTCTGCTGCATGATAAGGAATGCCACACATAGGGGCACGCTCTTCAAGTCCGCATTGCTTTCCAGTAAGGGTCAGTTCCAAAACCTTTGAACAAAGTTCGGCATCTTCGAAAAACATTTCATAAAAGTCACCAAGACGATAAAACAAAATTGCATCTTTGTTTTTCTCTTTCATTTCAAGATAGTGTCTCATCATTGGTGAAAGAACATTTTTGTCAATTGTCATATTATTTCTCCACGATTTTTCCATTTAAAACAGTAAGTTTATTGCTTTCAACAAAAACTTTCACGGTTTTGCCAATAAGGCTTTCATCACCAGCAAAGCAAACATTTTTGTTTGTGAAAGTTGTTCCAATCATATAGCCTTTTTTCTTTGGGTGTTTGTCGCAAACAAGAACGTCATAGGTTTTGCCAACATATTTCTCCGAAACTTCGCTTCCAATTTGATTTTGAAGTTCAATCAGACGGCGGAGCCTTTCTTTTTTCACTGCAAGGTCAACTTGGTTTTCCATTTTTTCAGCAACTGTTCCCTTTCTCTTGCTATAAATGAACATGAACATTTGCTCATAGCGAACAGTTTTTGCAAGTTCCATGGTTTTCAAAAAGTCTTCTTCGGTCTCTCCTGGAAAGCCAACAATAATGTCCGAAGAAAACTCAACATCTGGAATGCATTCTCTTGCTTTGTTGATTCTTCCAAGATACCACTCCACTGTATATTTTCGGTTCATGGCTTTCAAAATCTTGTCGCTTCCTGATTGAACTGGCAAATGCAAATAGTGCAAAATGTGTTTGCTTTTTCCAATTGTTTCAAGAACCTCATCTGAAATATCTTTTGGGTGGCTGGTCATGAAGGCAAGTCTAAAATCGCCAGAAATGCCGTCAAGTTCTTTCAAAAGGTTTGCAAAAGTTGTTTTGCCGTCTCCAATATCATTTCCATATGAGTTCACGTTTTGACCAAGAAGAGTGATTTGTTTATATCCTTCTTTCACAAGGGTTTCAACTTCTTGTTTAATGTCTTCAAGTGGACGTGAAATTTCTCTTCCTCGAACATATGGAACAATGCAATAGGTGCAAAAGTTGTTGCAACCATACATAATGTTCACCCAAGCATTGATTCCGCTTGTGCGCTTTTTTGGCATGCTGTCACGGCAGGCAATGTTTTCGGTTTCTTGAATATCGATAACGCGTTTTTTCGAAGCCTTTCTCTTTTCAATAAGGTTTTCAAAGTCTGCAATGTTGTGGGTTCCAAAAATAATGTCAACAAAAGGAAACTTTTTCATGATGGTTTCAGGATATTGTTTTTGTTGAGACATGCAACCACAAATTGCAATGATCATGTTTTTGTTTTTTGCTTTAAGTTTTTTAAATTCGCCAATGTGTGCAAAAATCTTTTGCTCTGCACTTTCACGAATTGCGCAAGTGTTGAAAAGAACAAGGTCTGCATCTTCTTCTTTTTCGCAAGCCGTATAGCCCATCTTTTCCAAGATTCCTGCAAGTTTTTCACTTTCGTGAACATTCATTTGGCAACCATAGGTTTTAATTAAATAGTTCATTTTTCCTGCCTTATAGTTTGAAAGCGGTTTTGCCTTCAATATTTTGAAAATTTGAAAAAAGCCAAATTTCCACAATAATATAAAATATTATACACAAATAAATTATAATTTTCAACACAAATCGGCAGGAAGTTATAATAATTTCAAAAAGATGCATACTAAACAAAATGAAAAAGAAACATGTTTTCAGAAAAATTTTGCTTTCGTTTTTTGGCATATTGATTGCTGTGCCAATTTTTGCAGTTTTTCTTTTTGCCTATAAAACCAAAGATGCAAAACTGGACATGTCACTTTTTTCGTCGTCTAAAAACGCTGTTGCTTTTTCGGTTTGTGATGAAGAAAACAACAATGTCGACCTTGCAATTTTTGGCGACAAGCAACTTGACATTTCCACTCTCCCATCACATGTTAAAAATGCGTTTATTGCTGTTGAAGACAAACGTTTTTATTCTCATAGCGGTGTTGACTATAAGCGCATGGCGGGTGCACTTTTGAAAAATATCAAAAGCAGAAAATTCAGCGAGGGTGCATCAACAATAACTCAACAACTGATAAAGAACACTCACCTTTCAAGAGAAAAAACTGTAACGCGAAAAATGAAGGAAATCAAACTTGCAATCAAGGCCGAAAAGGTGTTTTCAAAAGATAAAATTTTGGAAGAATATTTAAACACAATCTATTTCGGAAATGGTGCCTATGGCATTGAAAACGCAAGTGAACTATATTTTTCAAAACCTGCAAAAGACCTTTCAATTGCAGAGTCTGCAACCCTAGCTGGCGTTATAAATGCGCCAAGAATTTACGATCCGATTTCAAGTCAAGAAAGGTGCAAAGAGCGAAGAAATTTAGTTTTAAAACTTATGCAAAATCAAAACTATATATCTTTTGAAGAATATGAAAAAAACGCAAAAACCCCCATAAACATAGTGAAAAATGATATCAAAACGCTAAAATACGCGAAAAAATGTATAATTCAAGAAACGTGTGATGCGTTGAATGTAACCGAAAATCAATTGAAAAATATGCACATAAATATCAAATGTTCAATTGATTTTTCACTTCAAAAAGACATTGATAATTTGCTTTTAAATGAGGCGGTTCATGTGAATGGAGAAAACCAAAGTCCTGTATCGATTGGTGTTTTTGTGGTTGACAATAAAACAAAAAATGTTGTTGCAGTTGCTGGTTTTGGTGGCATGAATTTTTCTTCAAAAAGGCAACCTGGGTCACTTATAAAACCAATTTTGGTTTATGCTCCTGCACTTGAAAAGGGACAAATTTCACCCGAAACAATTTTGAAAGACGAGCCAATTTGCATTGATGGTTATAGTCCAAGCAATGCCTCAAAAACATTCATGGGAAATGTTTCGGCAAAGGTTGCTTTGGAGAAATCTTTAAACATTCCAGCCGTAAAAGTTTTGTCAAATATTGGTGTTCCATATGCCAAAAATTTTGCTTCGAACATTGGCATTCAATTTGATGAAAAAGACACAAATCTGGCTCTTGCTCTTGGTGGAATGACAAATGGTGTAACTCTCAAACAACTTGCCGATGCCTATTCAACTTTTGCAACAAACGGAGAATTTTGCAAGTCCAGTTTTGTTTCGGAAATTGTTTCAGATACAGGAAAAGTTTTATATTCTGCACAAAAAAATAAAACGCAATCAATGAAAACATCAACTGCGTTTTTGATTTCAGACATGCTTAAAGGAACTGTAAAAAATGGAACCGCTCGTCGATTGTCTGGTTTCAACTTTGACCTTTCTGCAAAAACTGGAACGGTTGGTGTTCCATCATCACACCTAAACACTGATGCTTACACTGCATGTTTCACAACTGACCACACTATAATTACCTACTATGGCGCAAATTCAAAAAGTGGAAATTTGCCGTCAAGTGTAAACGGTGCGTCTTATCCTGCAAACCTTACAAAAGAAGTTTTGAAAATTTTATATCAAGATTCTTCCCCGCAGTCTTTCATTGTTCCAGATGATGTTGTCTCTGCCGACATTGATACTCGAACTTTGAGTTCTGGAAAAGTTACGCTTGCAAATCCGTCAACGCAAAGCAGATATAAACGCACAGCGTATTTTGATAAAAATAATCTTCCCCCATATTCAACAGAACTTGATGTCTTTGTTCCAACGCTTCAAGTTGAAATGGAGCAAAATCAAAAGCCAACATTGCTCTTTGATGCAAAGGGTGGGTTCACATTCACGCTTGTTCGTTCGCAGGGGCAAAAGCAACAGATTGTTTATGAGGTTGTTGGAGATGGTAAAAAGATTGATTTCACCGACCAATCTGCAAAGCAAAACGAGATTTATGAATACCAACTTTATGCGGTTTCAAACACCATTCCGCTTCCAAAAACAAAGTCAAACACAATCAAATTGAAAAGTTTTTAGATAAGTGTTGATGCCGAAAATAATATTTTTATGAATTCTTATTTTGACAACCTAGTGTTTAAAAATATGAATGTAATTCTACTAAATATTTGTCTTTTAATTTGATAATAAATATTCATATTAAACTTGTTTAAGTAAATTTTAAATATTGCATATCAAAGAAACAAAAAACACAGAAAAATCTGTGTTTTTTGTTTAAATATATCTTTTAAATTTTATAATTTGCGGTCTAAAATGCGAATGATAGACTTTGCTTTTGATGCTGGAACTGGCGAGTTTTGGCTTGATACTGCCCTGTCAATTCGAACAACTTTTCCAAGAACTTTCAGACCATCGTTGCCAAACGGAACGATAACTTCGTCGTTAAGTTCAAGTTCAACAAATGGCGAACGATACCAAAACATTTTTCCTGCCAAATTTCCTTGTAAAAGTTCAATCTTTGCATAGTCTGAAAAGTCAACATTGCCAAGCCTTCCGCCTGCCATAGAGTGAATCATAATGTGTCTCCTTGCTGTGATTATTTTGATTTTATATTATCTAAATATTATTAAAAATGATATTGCAAAAATTTTTGTTTGAGCGTGGTTTGTTTGTTTTTTTGTTGTCTGCAATTATAGAAAATTCTCGCTATTACAAATGTCTGCAAAGACAAAACTATTGTGTTTGATTTTGTATAACAATTATATCACATTGCATTGATAAATAAAAGCAAAATTATCCAATCTTGCGGTTTAATGCAAAATAAAAGCACCTTTTGTGGTGCTTTGTTTTCTAGTGGTCTAATGATTCGTCTGCTTCGTTAAGATATTCTTGAATGCCCTTTTTGCGCGGATTTCTCTCATATTTGAACATTGGCTCTGAAAGGTCGGATTCTTTGAGAAATTCTCTTGTTTTTTGAAGCATTTCATCAAGATTGATGCCTGCTTTTTCATAGATATATTTAATTTCGGTTTCTGAAACATTTGCGGTGAACCAGTCAAAATATCTGTTATAGATTTCAGATTGTTTAAAAAGAATTGGGTCGCCGTCAATGGTGATAAGGTCAACAACGCCATCAATTTTTTCACTTGAAAGAAGTGCGGTTCCTGTTTTTCTTCTTGGAAACTTTCCTGTAACATGATAATGCCCGTGGTCGTATCCTTTCAATTTCATAAAGCCATATTCTTGCAAAATTTGGCTAGTTAAAGCAACGCTTTGTTCGCATGCTGGTTCAAGGTTGTTTTCTCTTTCAACCTTTTCAGACAAATATGATGCAATTTTGCATGCTTCTTCAATGTTGATGCCTTGTGGAATCAAAAGTGGGCTTGAAACGCCATAGGTTTGTTCAAGTTTCTTTTCATTTGAACTATAATCGTTATATTTGCTATATGCAATATAAATCATGCGAATAGCATTAAATTTATCACTTTTGCGTACAATATCTTTCAAAGAAATCATGTCTTTGATTTCTGTGTCTTTCTTTTTAAAAATATCAAAAAATCCCATATAAAACTCCTTGTGCCAATATAATATCACAAATAAGAGACAATTTCAATATGGGATTTTAAAATGTTTGTGTTGATTGTACGCAGACCGAAAATGTTTAAAATTTTTGTTATGGGAAACTTTCTGTGTTGAAAGGTTTCATGGATATTATCAAACACCTTATTTTTGTTTAATTAGAAAATATTTAGTGAATTGTTTGAAAGACTAAGAAAGTGGTTTGGTCTCACTTTCCAAAAGAAAATCATGCATTCAAATGTGTCTTTAATTAAAAATTCAAGTGTATCACTTTTTAGCCAAAGCCTGGGAGCAACTTGTTGCGGTCTGGGTCGACAGACTTATGTCCCGTTGGGACGTAAAAATTCTCGGGCATGAAAAGCCCAGTTTGTGCAAAAAAAAAGAACTTCGAATGAAGTTCTTTTTTGTTTTACTTGGTGCTGTTGACCGGACTTGAACCGGTATGGGCTTTTGGCCCGAGGGATTTTAAGTCCCTTGCGTCTGCCGATTTCGCCACAACAGCAAAATCTTGTGGAGGCACCACCCAGAATCGAACTGGGGATGAAAGTTTTGCAGACTTCTGCCTTACCGCTTGGCTATGGTGCCACAAATATTGCTGAATATAAAGATTGGCAAGCAACAATTGCCTGCCAACGATGGAGCGGGAAACGAGATTCGAACTCGCGACATTTGCCTTGGCAAGGCAACGCTCTACCACTGAGCCATTCCCGCATGTGCCCCGCACTATCGTTTGAGGCAACTATTAAATTATTATGGTGGGAATTGTAGGGCTCGAACCTACGACCGCCTGCTTGTAAGGCAGATGCTCTCCCAGCTGAGCTAAACTCCCATGTCGCGTGGACTTTTATATAATATCAAATCTTTTTGATATTTGCAAGAGATTTTCATATTTTTTTTTAATTTTTTTGATTTTCTTTATTCTGCCCTATTTTATTTGTACAAAATAAACTATCTTTATAATGCTTGCCAAAATTGTTTGCAAACATAACTTTCAAGTTTTATTATAATTTCAAGGAGAAAAATTTTATGGGATTTATTATCAATATAGAAGGCACCGATGGTTGCGGAAAACACACACAATCTGAAAAACTTGTGGAAGCATTAAAAAACATGGGCAAAGATGTTATCACTCAATCTTTTCCTAACTATGACAGTCCTTCAAGTGGCGCAGTTAAAATGTATCTTGGTGGAGAGTTTGGTGATACAGCATCTTGTCTTGATGCATATCAGGCTTCTGCCCTTTTTGCAATTGACCGACTTTGCACAATGAAAAAACTTGACATGGAAAATAAGATTGTTGTTTTAGACCGTTATACAAACTCTAACCTCACCTTTCAAAACACAAAAATCTTGGACAAGAAAGAACGTGACAAATTTGAAGAGTGGCTTTTGGAATTTGAGTTTGGAACTTTGAAACTTCCTGTTCCAGATGTTGTAATCTTCCTTGATATGCCGGTTGAAAAAAGCATTGAACTTGCTCACGCAAGAAAAGAACTTAAAACTGGTGGCAAGAAAGACATTCACGAAGCCGATGATAAATATCTTGAACATTGTTATAAAGTTGGAATGGAAACTGCAAAAAAATATGGCTGGACAATTGTTTCTTGTGTTGATGAAAATGGTAATATAAAAACCATTGAAGACATTCATAAAAACATTCTTGAAATTGTTCTTGAAAAATTAAACAAAAAATAAAAAACGCAAAAATCAACATAAAAAGACGCAAAAACATATGTATTTGCGTCTTTTTTAATGAAAAATTGTAATTTTAGTTCATTGATACTTTTGAAAGTTCTTGATATGAAGGTGCTGTTTCAAGAAAACTTGTGTCGTGTTTTTCAGCAATTTTTTCAAATATTTGTTTTGCTTTTTTATATGTTTCAATGCTGATATATCCAAAAATATCTTCAATTCTTCCGTGTTGTTTTGTTCCATAAATTGAACCGGCACCACGGCTGTCATAGTCATATTCGGCAATCTCAAATCCGTTTAAGTGGTCTTTGAAATATTTGATTCTTTCATATGATTCTTCACTCAAATTTCTTGCTAAACAGAAACAGAAAGACTGTTGCCCTGCTCTTCCAATTCGTCCGCGAAGTTGGTGAAGGGTTGCAAGACCAAATTTCTCTGGGCTGACAATCACCATGATATCTGCTTCTTTAATGTCTATTCCAACTTCGACAATGGTTGTTGAAACAAGAATTTTTGCTTCGCCATTTTTAAATTCGGAAAGGATTTTTTCTTCACTTTTAGAATCAAGTTTTCCGTGTGCAAGTTTCACTTGCTTTTCGCCAAAACGAGAACACATGGTTTTGTAAAATTCCTTTGCTGATAAACCTTGATATGAGTCATCATCGTTCTCGTCAATGTTTGCACAAACAACATACACTTTGCTTCCGGTTTGAATTTTTGTTTCAACAAAGTTCCACAAATCTTCTTCTTTGTTTTGCTTTATAATGTTTGTTTGAATTTGTTTTTCTTTTGGCGGATTTTCAATTTTAGAAATGTCAATTCCTCCAAAATAAACAAGTTGCATGCTTCTTGGTATTGGTGTTGCAGAAAGCATCAATAAGTCGGGGGTTTTGCATTTTGAAAGAAGTTTTGTTCTCTGCGAAACGCCAAAGCGGTGTTGCTCATCAATCACAATCATGCTCATGATGTCTGAACAAATATCGTCTGATAAACAAGCCTGAGTTCCAACAACTAAACATGGAATATTGAACTTCATGTTTGTCAAAATTCTTGCTCTTTCATCTTTACTGCTAGACTTTGAAAGAAAACAAATTTTTAACCCCAATTTGTCAAAATATTTTTTAAATTCTTGGTAGTGTTGCTTTGCCAAAATTTCGGTTGGTGCAACCATCATTGCTTGATATCCATTTGCAACACAAACTGCAAGAGCAATCATTGAAACAACAGTTTTTCCGCTTCCAACGTCGCCATGAATAAGGCGATTCATGCAGTGCGTTGAGCACATATCATTCTTAATTTCCTCTATCACTTTTTTCTGTGATGAAGTAAGTTCATATGGTAAAAAACTGCAAATTTTATCATAAATGTGTGAAAAATCACTATACTTTTGCTGTTTTGTTGAGTTTTTCTTGTTTTTGAGTTCTGTGTTAAATTTTATAAATGGCAACAATGTTTCAATGTCAAGTCGCTCTTTTGCTTCTTTAAGTTGCTCTGAATTTTCGGGATAATGAATATGTTTTAAGCATAGATTAAGGTTGCTTTCAAACACCTCATTTTCAATTTCTTTTGGCAAAATTGATTGAACAATGCATTTTTCAAGACCCGAAAAAATGCTTTCTGTTATTATTGTTTGACCAATGTTTTTAAAGGTTTTATACACCGGCAAAAGCCCATTTTCTTGTTTGATTTTGTTTGCATTTTTATAAGTTGAAACAACAAAGTAGTTCTTTTTTGTTTGGCTGTTTTTGCCATATAAATACAATGTGTCATTTTCTGAAATGGCACGTTTTAGATAGGTTTGATTGTACCAAACCGCGTTGAAAACATGACCGTTTATGTCCACGCATTTGCACATGCTATAATTGAAATTTTTGCGTATTCTTACAACCGAAACTTGACTTATGACGGTTGCTTTTATCAGTTTATATTTTCCGTCTTCTTGAAAAGTGTCTGGGTTGTCAAGGTCATAATAAAAGCGTGGAAAATGAAAAATCAAATCTTCCACTGAAAAAATGTTATGGCTGTTTAGTGTTTCAATTCTTGCCTGTCCAAGACCTTTTATTTCTTTAAGTTCCATATAATCATTATATATCACTTTATTTCCTTTCGCAAATGTTTGAAAGTTTTCATGAAAAAAGAGGCAGATTTTTCTGCCCCTTTTGAAAATTTATTCAATGCTGATAAGATAATAGTAAAGTGGTTGACCACCATTTTGATATGTAACTTCAAGGTCTGGATATTTCTCGGCAAGTTTTTCTTGAAGAGACATTGCGTCATCTTCTTTCACTTCGTTGCCATAGAAAAGTGTAAGAGTTGAAGCGTCTTCTTTCATAAGTTTTTCAACTGTTGAAAGAGTAACATCTTGAAGATTGTTGTTTTTAGCAATGATGTGTTTTTCGTTAAGACCAATAAAGTCGCCTTCTTTAAGTTTGAAGCCGTCGATTGATGTTGCACGAACTGCATATGTAACAGAGCCACTTGTAACAGTTCCAATTGCTGAAAGAAGATTGTTTTTGTTGTCTTCAACACTTGCCTCTTGGTCAATGTTGATTGCAGCAGTGATTCCTTGTGGAACTGAATGTGTTGGAATGACAACAATGTTTCTTCTTGAAAGGTCGTTTGCAAGTTCAGCAGCAAGAATAATGTTTTTGTTGTTTGGAAGAACAAAAACTGTTTCAGCAGGAACTTTGTCGCATGCTTTTGCAATGTCTTCTGCACTTGGGTTCATTGTTTGGCCACCTTCGATGACATAGTCAACATTAAGGTCTCTGAAAAGTGATGCAAGCCCTTCGCCCGCACAAATTGCAACAACGCCAATTGGTTTGAGTTGTTCTGGTTCGTTTTGAATTTTAAGTGCACGGTTTTGTTCGAGCATGTTTTCAATTTTAACACCATTGATTTCACCAAGTTTCAAAGCGTTTGTAAGCGCAACACCTGGTTGGTTTGTGTGAACGTGAACTTTGATAAGATTAAGGTCGCCAATGCAAATTACGCTGTCGCCAATGCTCATTAGAGTTTCACGAAGTTTGTCGATGTCTGCTTCGGTTGTCTTTTTGTTGATGTTAATAATAAAGAACTCTGTGCAATATGCAAATTCAATGTTTGCAAGGTCGTTATAGTCAACTGTTGCGTTGCTTGCGGTTGCATCTTGTGCAGTTTGGTCTTCAAAACTGATTTCAAGTTCGCTTTCGTCACCTGAAATAACTTTCAAAAATCCTGTTAAAACAACCAAAAGACCACGACCACCAGCGTCAACAACCCCAGCCTTTTTCAAAACTGGAAGCATTTCTGGTGTCATTTTCAAAATTTCTTCACCGGCTGCAAGAGTTTGTTTCAAGAACTCTTCTGTGTCTGATGTTTTCTTTGCAATTTTCACAGATTCTTCACTCATGACACGAATAACTGTTAAAATTGTTCCCTCTTTTGGTTTTGTAACTGCCTTATAGGCAACATCGGCACCTTCTTTAAGTGCCTTTGCAAAAAGTTTAGTGTCGATTTCTTTTTCGTTCACAAGAACAGATGAAAAACCTTTCAAAATTTGTGATAAAATAACCCCAGAGTTTCCGCGGGCACCTTTAAGAGCACCTTTGCTTACTGCATCTGCGATATCTTCAAGATTATTTGTTGTGATCATGTTGATTTCTTTAACGCATGAACGCATTGTCATTGACATGTTTGTTCCTGTGTCCCCGTCTGGAACAGGGAAAACGTTCAAAGAGTCGACATAGTCTTTGTTTGCTTCCAGATAGTTTGCACCCGAGATTACCATTTTGCGGAAGAGTGCACCTGTAATAATTTTACCCATTTTTTCCTCTCAAAATTATGAGCGAGATGAAATTGCAGATTGCAAATTCTATACTCTCACTCCAACAACATTTATGTTTATAGAATCTACAATCATGCCGGTAAATTGCTCGACATTATATTTAACTGATCGTCTTACAGACTCGGCAACCGCACTGATGCTTACGCCGTATTTCAAAATTATGTCAAGGTCGATATGGATTCTGTCACCAATTGTAAGGATTTTGATTCCTCTGCTCTTTTTTTGTTTGTTGAAAACTTCGCGGAAAGAATCACCAAATTTGCTTGCAACAAGATCCACAACGCCATAGCATTCAAGCGCAGTGTGACCAACGACAAGTGCAATAGACTCGTCTGTCACTGAAATTTTGCCATAAGAGTTTATGGTGTTTACTGACATGTTTTCGCTTCCTTTTATATATAAAGTATATATACAATTTTATTTGCAAACATACTTTTAGATGTTATGCTATCTTATTTTACTATATTATGGTCGTTTTTGCAAGAATTTTTATATGATTGAAAGGAAAATTTATGAAATTCGCATAGAAATTGCAATAATCACTTGCAAAATATAGTTTTTCGTGGTATCATGTTCGGGAATTAGAAATGGAGGGATAAGATTATGAGCAGAGTTTGTTCAGTTTGTGGAAAAGGCAAAATGACAGGAAACCTTGTTAGCCATTCAAAAATTAAAACAAAAAAAGTAAGTGCTCCAAATCTTCATAAAGTTGACGTTGAAGAAAATGGAACTGTTAAAAAGGCTTATATGTGCACAAAGTGCATGAAAGGCTCAAAGCAAGATAAATAGTTTTATCTTTCTTTTTTTTGAAAAATTTTTAAGGAACAGCAAAATCGCCGTTCCTTTTTTTTGTGTAATACTCTTCTCCTATCTCATCACTCATTACTCTTACTTTATCACTGTTTTTTTGCTTGCAAAAAAAATAGAGCCAGTGGCCCTATTCTGTTTTCCTTTTCTTTTTAACGAAAAGTTTTAAAATCGCACCAAGGAATTTTGGCGCTTTAATGCATACAATTGTCATTTCTTCCCTCCGGACTATTTTATCATATGCATTTTTTCTTGTTTGGTGTGAAAGAAAAACACTGGCATTTTGCCAGTGCGTTTTCTAGTCTTCTTTGTCTTTTTTAAAGAATTTTCTGAATTGGCTTGCAAAGTCATTGCCTTTAAGGCTTTGAATGGTTTTATGCATATTTTTCGAGTTGAAAAGTGTTGATGCAGAAACCAAAATTGTTGCGCCACACTTGCGAAGAAGTTTTGCATTTTTGGTGTTTACTCCGCCGTCAATCTCGATATAGACATTGTGGTTATAATCATGAATTTCGGCAACCTTCTCTGCGCTTCCTGGAATGAATGACTGACCAGATGCTCCTGGTTCAACTCCCATTACAAGAACAACATCTGCAAGACCCTCTTTCACGATTTCACGAATTTTGTATGCAGGGGTTTTGGGATTGATTGCAATGCCCGCCAAAATATTTTTGTCTTTAATGCGCTTTAAAAGTTTTTTAGCGTCTTTGGTTGCTTCATAGTGGAAAGAGATAATGTCAACTTCACTTTCGATATATTTGTCGACAACCTCTTCTGGATTTTCAACCATAAGGTGAACATCAAGCATGAGCGATGTGTTTTCTTTCACAAAGTTTACAAGTTTTTCGTCGAAAGTTTTGCGTGGAACAAACTTTCCATCCATAACGTCGAAGTGGATAAAGTTTGCGCCTGCTTTTTCAACGTCTTTCACTGCCTTTAAAAGTGTTTCTTTATTTTCATAGTCGATGCACAAAAATGATGCAGAAACTCGTTTGAACATATTATACCTTCCTTGTTTTTACTGCTTTTATTATAAACTTTTTTGCATTTTCTGCAAACAAAATTGTTTAGTTTTCAGAATTTGTTTTGTTTGTTTGATTTTCGCTTTGCAAAGAGTTTTCAGAATTATTTTCGCTTTCTTCTTTCAAAACTCTTCTGCGAAGTTGACCGCACGCACCATCAATGTCGGCACCAAGAGTTCTTCTTGTTGTTGCTGAAATGCCGTGGGCTTTGAGTTCTTCGAAAAACTCATGAATTTTCTCTTGACTTGCCGGCAAAAGTGGGCTTTCTGGGGTTTTGTTGATTGGAATCATATTCACATGACACATGATGCCTTTTGTGAGCGATGCAAAGCGTTTTGCGTCTGCTTTGCTTACGTTTCCGCGAGAAAGTATATATTCAAAAACAATTCTGCGTTTGGTCTTTTTATAGTAATATTGAATGGCTTCAATCAAGTCGGCAAGCGAATAGGCGTTTGCAATTTTCATGATTTTTTTGCGGTTCTCATCGGTTGTTGCATGAAGAGAAATTGTGAGTGTGATTCCAAGATTTCTGTCTGCAAGTTCACGAATTTTTGGAGCAATTCCACAGGTTGAAAGTGAAATGTTTCTTGGACTGATGTTGATTGAAGACTTATATGAAATCAATTCAATGAAGCGAACAACATTGTCAAAGTTGTCAAGAGGCTCGCCACTTCCCATCAAAACAATGTTAGTGATTTTTCGGTCTTCTTTAAGTCCGCCACCAAGATAGCGGTTCACGGCGAGAACCTCGCCAACCATTTCACCTGCTTCAAGGTTTCGAACTCTTCCGTCAATTCCAGATGCGCAGAAACTGCAACCCATTCTGCATCCAACTTGGGTTGAAATGCAAATTGTGTTGCCATATTTATAACTCATCAAAACCCCTTCAACAATGTTGTTGTCTTGAAGGCGGAACAAAAACTTTATGGTTCCGTCTTTGCTCTCAAACTTTTTATAAATTTCAACAGGGGTTGATGTGAACTCTTGTTTAAGTTCCTCGCGAAGTTCTTTTGGAAGATTTGTCATTTCGTCGATTGGTGTATAGGTGCAAGCAAACTGATAAATTTGCTCGGCACGAAAACGCTTCACCGAGCGCTTGTCCATTTCTTCTTTAAGTTCATCGAGAGTGTATTCTTGTAAAATTTTCATTGTTTTATCCTTTAAATTTCTGGAAATAAAATTCCGTCAAATTTCATTCCGATTGCAAATTTTCTTCCACCAAAAAGTTGTTTTGCAGGAAGAACTTTTCCGCCTGCAAATTGTGCTTCAACAATTTCCAAAACGCCAGATCCGCATTGAACAAACACACCGCGTTTAGCACTGCTTGGTTGGATAATGGTTCCAACCTCTTGCCCGCTGTCTGGAAGGTCATAGGCAACTCTTGCGCGATAGATTTTCACAAGGTCTTTGCCAAGACGAGTTGTTGCAATTGGGTCTGGGTTTGCACCAAGAATCATGCACTTTATTTGCTTTGCAGACTTGTTGAAATTCAAATAGCAGTCTTCTTTTTTGATTTTTGTTGTGATTGTTGCATTTGCATGTTGCTGTTTTTCGGGCTGAGTTTCGCCACATTCAATGTCGTCTAAGGTTTGTAAAAGAAGGTCTGCACCAAGTTGTGAAAGGCGCTCTGAAAGTTCACCTGCTGTTTCCTCTTCTCCAATTTTTGTTGTTGCTCTGCTCAAAATGTCGCCGGTGTCAAGGCCTGCTTCGGTTTGCATGATTGTGATTCCAGTTTCGGTTTCACCTTTAATGATGCAGGTTTGAATTGGTGATGCCCCGCGATATTTTGGAAGAAGCGACGCATGTACATTGATAATTCCATATTTAGGAATGTCGATGATTGCTTGGCTCAAAATTTGACCATAGGCACATGTGATCATGATGTCTGGGTTCAAGGCTTTAAGTTCGTTTAGACCATCACGTGAGATTTTTTCATAGGTCAAAACTTTCAGATTGTGTTTGAGCGCAAACTCTTTGATTGGTGAGGGTTTAAGGTGATTGCCTCTTCCAGATGGCTTGTCGCACTGGGTTACAACTGCAATAACCTCATGTCTTGATGCAATAAGTTTTTCAAGGCTTGCAATTCCAAATTCTGGGGTTGATAAAAAGATGATTCGCATGCTTTTCTCCTATTTTTTAGATTTTTTTTCTTTGGCTTTAAGTTTGGCATATTGTTCATAACTGTCACAAAGATTTGTTGCTTTGTCAATGAACAAAATTCCGTCAAGGTGGTCAAACTCGTGACAAAATGCTTTTGCAGAAAAACCAACAAGTTCTTTTTTGACTTGTTTTCCGTTTTCGTCTTGATAGGACACTTCAACTTTGTTTGGTCTTTCAACATCTCCCCATTTTCCTGGGATAGACAAGCAACCTTCTTGTGTGATTTTGTTTTTTCCACTTTGGCTTAAAATTTCTGGGTTCACAACTTTCAAGGTTTCGTTGCCGTCATAGATAATGAACATTCTTTTCAAAATTCCAACTTGAACAGCAGAAAGACCAGCACCCTCTTCTTTTTCAAGGGTTTCTTCCATGTCTGCAAAAAGGTCTATGACATTTTTGTCAAAAACAACAATTGGTTTGGATTTTTTTCTTAAAATTGGGTCGCCTTCAAGCAAAATTTTTCTTCTTGCCATATTTTCTCCTTTAAGACATTACTTCTGGGTTTATTTCCACAAAAATGCTTACATTCTTATTTTTATTTTCGTTTGTTTTGTCATATATTTCGCGAATGATTTGGTCTGACATTTGATTTCTAAGGCGCATCAGAATTTGGAAACGGAATTTGTTTTCAATTCTTCCAACAGGCGCTTTCATCACACCAAGATAAATGAACTGATTTTGATATTTTTCTTTGAGTTCTTTTATTATATCATAATACTCTTTTGTTGTGGTTTTGACAAGGTTCTCGTCTAAACTTGTAAAGAGCAAACGCACAATTTTTGCAAATGGCGGATATGATGCAACCTCGCGAAGGTTTATTTCTTTGCGATAGAAACCTGTATAGTCATAGACCGACGCAAGACGATAGATATAATGGCGTGGTGCATAGGTTTGTAAAATGATTTCACCTTGCTTGTCTGCGCGCCCTGCACGCCCCGCAACTTGGGTTATAAGGTTGAAAGTTTTTTCAGTTGCCTTATATGATGATTGGTGCAAACTTACATCGGCATCAATGATACCAACAAGGGTTACGCTTGGAAAATCATGACCTTTTGCAATCATTTGGGTTCCAACCAAAATTTGTGCTTTCTTCTCGCGAAATTCTGAAAGAATTTTTGCGTGTGCACCTTTGGTTGAAGTTGTGTCGTTATCCATGCGCAAAATGTTTATGTTTGGGAAAAGTTCGTGAAGTTCGTTTACAACTTTTTCGGTTCCAATTGCGCCTTGTTTAATGTCGGTTGAGCCACACTCTGGGCAGGCGCTGAAAACCTTGTAACGCTTGTCACAATAGTGGCATTTTAGTGCGTTGTCGTGTTTGTGATAAACAAGCGAAACATCGCAATCGTTGCACTTTGCAACCCAGCCACAGTTTCGGCACATCAAGAAACTTGCAAAGCCACGGCGGTTGATAAAGAGCATTGCTTGATTGCCCTCTTTGATTGTTTTTTCAATGGATTCTTGAAGTTTTCTTGAAAAGATTCCAGGGTTGCCTTCGCGAACCTCTCTTGTCATGTCAACAATGGTGATTGGAGGAAGAGGTTTTTTGTTGATTCGCTCTTTCATTTCGATGAGTTCATATTCACCCGTCATTGCTTTGTGATAACTTTCAATGTCTGGTGTTGCGCTTCCAAGCACAATTGGACAAGCGCAAAGTTCACTTCTTTTGATTGCAACTTCAAGCGTGTTATAGCGTGGGTTGCTGTCGCTGACATAGGAGCCGTCATGCTCTTCGTCGATAATGATAATTCCAATGTTTGAAAGTGGTGCGAAAATTGCAGACCTTGCGCCGATTACTATTTTTGCATCGCCAAACAAAATTCTTTTCCACTCGTCAAAGCGCTCACCTGCTGAAAGCCCACTGTGAAGAAGAGCAACCTCTTCTCCAAAACGGTTTCTGAAAGATGAAAGAACTTGTGGTGTAAGCGAAATTTCAGGAACAAGCATGATTGCGGTTTTGCCATGTTTTAAAACCTCTTCTATGCAAGACATATAAACTTCGGTTTTTCCACTTCCTGTGACACCATGAAGAAGCACAGGTTTTTTCGATGCAACAATTTTTTCAAGTGCGTTTTGTTGAAGTGGTGTCAAAACAACTTTTTGGTGCTCTGACGCTGTGATTTCTTCATATGGTTTTCGTCGAAGTTTTTTTGTGCGTTGAAGCAAAATTCCGTTTTCTTTGAGTTTTGAAATTGCACTTGCTCCAAATTTTTTGTTCAGTTCAGATTGCAAAAAACTGCCTTTTTCAAGCATGAAAGAAATTGCATCTTTTTGAGAGTGCGCATTGGCTTTTAAAAGTGAAAAATATTCTTTTGCTTTTTGGTCATCTTCAAGATAAAGTTCGGTTGTTTCAAGGTCTTTCACCTTTCCACTTCGCATTTCAGATGGCAAAAACAAGCGAAGAGAATCGCAAAGCCCAATGTTATATTTTTGTTTCATGAAAGATGCAAGGCAAAGTTGGTCTTCTTTTATGCTTGCAAAACTTTCAAGTGGACGAATAATTTTTTTCACTTTTGAAGAGTCATAGGCGCAGGTTTCAGAGGTGTCAATGATATAGCCCTCTATCACGCGGTTTCCAAAAGGAACCAAAACCCTTGTACCTTTTTTATAGTTGTCTTTTTGGTTGTCATCAAAAAAATAGTCGAACACTTTATCGACCAAACTGCTTGCAATGTCAACAATTACTTTTGCGTACAACTTCCGACTCTCCTAATTTTATATATTTATTATATTATATTTTATATCATCAAATCAAGCAATAAAAAAATCCAAGCCAAAAAAATTGACTGGATTTTAAAAATTTATTTAGAAAAATGGCAACAATTAGTCGATTGTTGTTCTTTCAATTGAATATACACCCTCATAGAACTCTTTGCTTGCAAGTTCAATTGGCTTTACTTTTTGGTTCTCCTTGAAAAATTCTGGGCGTTCAACCAAAAGTTCTTTTGCTCTTTTTGAAACTGCTGTGCAAAGTGCATATCTGCTTCCTGCTTTCACAAATAAAACATCAATTGGTGGGTTTATCATTGCCATGTTAAAATATCTCCTTAACAAATATATTATACCACAACAAAGAGTGTGGCTTGCAACTGTTTTGAAAAAAAATTTTATAAATTTTATTTTTACTATTTTTTAAGGTTTTCAAGAAATTGTTGTTCGTTCAAAATTTCAATTCCAAGAGCGGTTGCCTTTTGGAGTTTGCTTCCCGCATCGTCACCAGCAACAACATAGTCGGTGTTTTTTGAAACCGACGAAACAACCTCTGCCCCAGCCTCTTCAAGCATTTTTGTGGCCTCGGTTCTTGAAAATGAAAGTGCGCCAGTCAAAACAACTTTTTTGCCTGCGAAAAATGATGATGCAGAAACAACTTGTTTGTTTGCTGTTTGAGGTTTCACCCCTGCATTAAACAAGTTTTCAATTTCAATATTAACTGCTTCGGTTTTAAAATAGGTGCAAATGCCGTTTGCAATGATGTTTGAAATGTCTGGAAGCGAAACAAGTTCTTCTTCGGTTGATTTTCTGAAACCGTCAAAAGTTTTAAAGTGCGAGGCAAGTTGCTTTGCAGTTTTGATTCCGATATTATCAATGCCAAGCGCAAAAATGAAACGATAAAGTTCGGGATTTTTGCTGTTTTCAATGCTTTGAAGAACATTGTTCACCTTTTTGTCTTTGAACGCATCAAGGCTATAAAGTTGCTCTGCTGTCAAACCATAAATGTCCGAAAATTTGTTAAATCCAAACTTGTGATAAAGTTGCTCAATTGTTTTGATTGAAAAGCCCACAATATTCATTGCGTGACGGCTTGAAAAGTGTGAAAGTCTTTCAATAATCTGTTTTGAGCAACCAAAATGGTTTGGACAATAAATGTCAATATTGTCAAGAAGAAGCGGAGCACCACAAACTGGGCAAACTGTTGGTTTTTCAATTTCTTGGCTTCCTGGCAAATCTTCTGCAATGCCCAAAACTTCTGGGATAACCTCGTTGCTTCGGCGAATGAAAACTCTTGCACCAATTTTAAGATTTTTTCTTGAAATGTCATCAAAGTTGTTCAGTGTTGCACGCGAAATTGTTGCGCCTGCAAGTTCAACTGGTTCAAGATCTGCAACGGGAGTAACTCTTCCCATTCGGCTCACTTGCCACAACACATTTTTTAAAAGAGTTGAAACTTCAAGTGCTTCAAACTTATAGGCAATCATTCCGCGCGGATATTTCAAAGTTTCACCAAGTTCTTCACGAATTTTGATGTTGTTGATTTTGATAACCATTCCGTCTATCAAAAAGTCATAGGAAGACTTTTCTTTTGCAACTTTATCTATCAAACCTTTCACTTCTTGCATGCTGTGAACAATTTTGAAAAGTGGGTCGACCATGAAACCATTGTCAATCAAAAATTGATGTTCTTCTTCTTGCGAGGAAAAGTTTTTGCCCTCGATATAGTTGATGTTATAGGCAAAAAAGTCAAGATTTCTTGCTTTTGTTTCTTTTGGGTCAAGGTTTCTGATTGCACCCGCTGCCGCATTTCTTGCATTTTTAAGTTTCTCGTCGTGGGTTTTGTTATATTTTTCAAGTTCAGAGAGTTTCATGATTCCTTCGCCCTGAACAACAACCAAACCCTTATAATCAATTGTAAGAGGAATTGTTCGAATGGTTTTCACCTGCTCGGTTACGTTTTCGCCAACTTCGCCATTTCCGCGAGTTGCGCCAATTTCAAGTTTTCCATTTCGATATGTAAGCGCAAGAGAAAGCCCGTCAAACTTGTGTTCAACTGAATATTCGGGCTTATATGCAATAAGTTTTTGGTTTCTTTCGTTCCACTCTTCAATTTCGCCAAAACTTTGCGCTTTGTCAAGGCTCATCAGTTTGCGATAGTGTGTCACTTTTTCAAACTTCCCAAGAGGGTCGCCACCAACTTTCTTGGTTGGAGAATTGTCAAGCACAACGCCGGTTTCGGCTTCAAGCGCTTTTAATTGGTCATAAAGTGCATCCCACTCTTTGTCTGAAATTGTTGGATTGTCAAGAACATAATATTCATAACTGGCTTTTGAAATTTTTTCAACCAGTTCTTTCATTTTGCTGATTTTGTCCAAAGTTTTGCTCCTTTGTTTTGATTTTTGTCTTTTGAAAAAGTTTTTAGTCTATAATTTCAAGGTTTGCATATTTAAGTGAAAGTGTTTTCATTCCAACACTGTCAAACTTAATTGTTACAAATCCTGCTGAAAAATCGGTTACTTCAACGGTTACAACGCCCTCTCCAAAGTGTGGGTGGCGAACCCTTGTGCCTTTTTTGAATGCAGAAAAATCAATATTGTTTTTCTTGATAGAAGAAACCGAAGTTGTTGGTTTTTGAATGTTTGCTTTTGATGCAGCAGAAAACAGATTGTCGTTTTCTTCGGAATATCTTCTTGGAACAAACTCGTTTCCAAGAGAAGAACGAACGGCTTTCGAGTTCAAACTCTCTTCATCTTCCCCGCACTCTTTTAAAAATCTTGATGGAACTGTATATTCGCTTCGTTTGGTTTCGAAAGAAAATCTTGTTCTTGCACGTGTCAAATATAATCTTTCTTTTGCACGAGTGATTGCAACATACATAAGTCTTCTTTCTTCTTCAAGTTCATTTGGATCGTCACTGTTCACCGCTCTTGAAAGTGGGAAAAGTCCGTCGTTAAGACCGATGATGAAAACAACTTTAAATTCAAGACCTTTTGCTGCGTGAACTGTGATGACACTTGCAAAGTCTTCTTCTTGGTCAAGGTTGTCAACATCGCGCATAAGTGTGATAGATTGCAAATAGTCTTCAAGGGTTGCACCTTCGTTTGCGTCTTCATATTCTTTAACCGAAAGCAAAAAGTCGTCAACGTTCATTTGTTTGTTTTGGTCTTCATCGGTTTTGTCGCCAATTGCACCTTTAAAGTCAACCTTGTTTATCACATATTCAACAAACTCATAAAGTGGCATTGTGTCGCACTTTTCTTTAAGGTCAAGCAAAAGTTCTTTGACAGGTTCAAACTTTTTGGCTTGTCTGTCTTCAAGAAGATTTTCAACAATGCAGTCATACATGCTCTTGTCGGTTTCTTCGGCAACCATTGCAAGGTTTGCAATTGCAACATCACCAATCCCACGCTTTGGAAAAGCAAGCATTCTTCTTGTTGCCTCATCGTCGTGTGGGTTGTGAATCAAGCGAAGATATGCAATAATGTCTTTGATTTCTTTTCTTTCAAAGAACTTGAAACCACCATAAACTTTATATGGAACGCCATAGGTGATAAATTTCTCTTCAATGATACGTGAAAGCGAGTTCACACGCATTAAAACCGCAAAGTCGTTATATTTATAGCCATAATATGAAACAAGGTTCTTGATTGTTTCGGCAACATATTCAGCCTCTTCGGTTTCGTTATAGGTTGTGTGGGTTTCAACCTTTGTTCCCTCTCCGTTCTCTGTCCAAAGCAGTTTATCGAGGCGGTTTTCGTTTCGTTTTATAAGTTTGTTTGCAACTTCCAAAATCTTTTTGGTTGAACGATAGTTTTGTTCAAGTTTGAAAATTTTCACATCTTTAAAGTCTTTTGTGAAAGAGTTCACGTTTGTAACATCTGCGCCACGCCAAGAATAGATGCATTGGTCTTCATCGCCAACAACAAAAATGTTGCCATATTTTTCAGACAAAAGACGCACAAGTTCATATTGTGCTTTGTTTGTGTCTTGAAACTCGTCAACATGGATATATTGAAATTTGTCTTGATAATATCTCAAAACCTCTGGTTTTGTTCTGAAAAGTTCATAGGTTTTGTTAAGAAGGTCATCAAAGTCAAGCGCGTTGCAGTGCTTTAAAGTTGCTTCATATTCGGTGAAACATTTTGTGATGACATCTCTTTTCTTTGGGTCGGCAATATACTGCGAATATTCTTCTGGGTCCATCAAGTGGTTTTTTGCATTGGAAATGTGCCAACCAATTGTGTCGGCATTTATGTTTGTGGTTTTGTTTTCCAAAATGCGCTTGATAGTTCGGTCTTTTTCAACATCGGTATAAATTGAAAAGTTGCTGGTGTATCCAATGTTCTCTGCCTCGCGACGCAAAATGCGAGAACACATTGCGTGAAAAGTGCAAATCCACATTGCAGAAACATCGCCAAGCATTTTTTCAAGACGCTCTTTCATTTCATTTGCAGCCTTGTTTGTGAAAGTGATTGCAAGAATGTTACATTTTGGAACGTTTTCGTCAAAAACCAAGTGTGCAATTCTGTGTGTAAGCATTCGGGTTTTTCCACTGCCCGCTCCGGCAGTAACTAAAATTGCACCGTTAGATTGCTCGGCAGGAAGTCTTTGTTCTTGATTTAGGTTGTCTAAAATTGCACTCATAATTTTTCCTTTGAAGTTTATTTCAAAAGATATTTTATCATATTTTATGTTCCAAAGCAAAGCATTTGAAACTTTCTGTCAGTTTTATATAAAATATACCACTAATAAACAAAACAAAAAAAATCAAACTATTCGTCTTTTGAACTTTCTCCCAAAATGTGTTCTTTGATTGTTGCATAGCGTTTGCTGAGTTTGAACATATATTTTTCTTTGCCCGCGTTTGAAAGCCCGTCATAGATGTCATGTTCAATAATTTGTGAAAGTGGATTCATTGTGTCAAGGTCTTTTGCAAGCATCTTTTTTATCTTTCCATATAACGGGTCGTCCGTAATTTTCTTTTGACTTGAAATGATTGCATATTGAATTTTCGCAGACAAGCATGCCTGATTATAGTTTCCATGTTCTCTTTTCTCCTCTTTTGTGTTGCTACATGAGATTGCGCGAAGACGATTCTTTGCTCTTTGTGCAAGGTCTCGAAGTGTGTTAGACATTTTTGTTTTATCTCCTTTTCAAAAATTTATACCAAGATTCTATCACAACAAAAATAAAAAGAATGTCGAAAACATTTTAAGTTGAAATAAGTTGATATTTATGTTTTTATAACATTATTCGCGTGATAATTCGACCTTTTGAAGGTCTTCTAGACTTTAAAAGAGACAAAAACATGAAAAGCGAAAAAACGGACAATTTGCTTTTCGAATTAAAACTATTTTATTGCTTTGTTTTGTTTGAAAAGACTTTTTAGTGAAACTTTTTGTCGAAAATGTGTGGCATATTTTGTCACAAAATGTAAAAGAAGTCGAAAAAGAAAGAAAGTGTCGTCGAAAAATTGAAAAACTTGGGAAAAGACGAAAAAATATAAAAAGATAAAATTTGCAAAAAAAAAATCAGGGCAAAACCCTGATTTGATTTTCTAACCTTTACGGTTTCTTTTTTGTGCTGCTTCAGATTTTTTCTTTTTTGCAACGCTTGGTTTAACATAGGCTTCTCTTTTTCTGATGTCACCAATGATGCCGTCTTTTTGACATTTGCGTTTAAATCTTTTGATTGCACTTTCCAAACTTTCGTTTTCACCAACTTTAACGGTTGACATTGTTTTTCACCTCCTGTTAAACAACATTTATGCACATATTTTAGCAAACAATATTTGATATGTCAAGCGATATAAAATTTTGTGTATTATTATTTTTCAAGTTTAAAGAACTTTGCAACTTCTTTAAGGTTGTTGTTTTGTTTGTCCAAAACTGGATAAACCTTTTTGCCATCTCCATTCTTTCTTGGCAAAATGTGAAAATGCAAATGGAAAACAGATTGCTCGGCAGAAGGCTCGTTTGCGTTCAAAATGTTCACTCCGTCATAGCCAAGGTCTTTATAATGTTTTGAAATTTCTTGAACAGCATCTATCACTGCTTCAAGGTCTTCTTTGTTTGTGTCGAAAATGTTTCTTGAATGTTTTTTAGGAATTACAAGTGTGTGTCCGGTCATGTCGTCTGAAATGTCCAAAAAGGCATATACCTTTTCATTTTCATAAATTTTATAACTTGGAATTTCCCCTTTAATGATTTTACAAAAAATGCAATTATCCATATTTTCCTCCATTTTTATATAGTTTTTAACATTTTAGCGCGATTTTTTAACAAATTTTGTTAATAACTTGCGATTTTTGCAAGTGCTCCATCTTCAAAAGGTTTTTCTATTTCAACTTTCAAAAGAGTGTTTGGAGCAAGTTCTTTGTCTGATTTTACATAGCATTTGATATAATTCTCGGTGTGCCCTTCATAATATTCAGAGCCATCTTTTTTTCGTTCAATAATAAGTTCAAAAATGTGATTTTTGCATTTTTTTACATAGTCAGCATGCATTTTAGCATCCAATTTTGCAAGTTCTTCGGCTCTTTGCTTAACATTTGTTGCAACATTTTTCATGTGCGATGCCGCTGTTCCGCTTCGGCTTGAATATGGGAAAATGTGCATTTTTGCAAATTGACAATTCTTTACAAAAGTATAGTTTTCTTTTGCGTCCTCTTCGGTTTCGGTTGGAAAACCAACAATAATGTCGGTTGTAATTGCCCCAAGTGGGAAATATTTTCGAATGATTTTTATCTTATCATAAAACTCTTCTGCACTATATTTTCGGTTCATTGCTTTAAGGGTTTTGTTGCATCCGTTTTGCAAACTCAAATGAAAATGTGGCGCAAAGTTTTTGATTTCAGAAAGAGTTTTGACAAAGTCTTCCGTGATAATGTTTTGTTCAAGTGATGAAAATTTGAAACGAACAGATGGATAGTTTTTCATTAAAAGTGCAACGTCTTTCAAACTCATTTTAGGCTCAAAATCGCTTCCATATGCCGAAAGGTTGATTCCAGTAAATGTTATTTCTCTTGAATATTTAGATTGCTTTTCAACCTCTTTTTTAACCGATTCAAAAGAACGGCTTCTTTCTCTTCCCCTTACATATGGAATCAAGCAATATGAGCAAAAATTGTTGCATCCGTCTTGAATTTTGATAACAGTTCTTGTTCTTGCCCCGTGTGCTTCTGGAATTTCTTGATAGGTGCAAGAAATGTTTGTGTCGATTTCTTGTTCACTTTTCTTTGTTTTGAAAAAGTCTATGATTTTTGGAACTAGTTCAAGTTTCGAACTTGTTCCATAAACCGCCAAGACATTTTCATGCTCTGCAAATTTTTGAGGGTTGTGTTGTGAAGAACAGCCACAAACAAAAATTGGCGCAGTTTTGTTTATTTTTTGAATTTTTGTGATAATGCCTCGGCTTTTTCTTTCTGCCTCGTTTGTAACGGCGCAAGTGTTAATTATAAAAGCGTCGGCGTTTTCAAGGTCGAAGCAAACATCAATATTGTTTTTTGTCAGTTCGTTACCAATTGATTCGCTTTCATATTGGTTCACTTTGCAACCAAGTGTGATGATTGAAACTTTCATTTTTCTTCCTTTATTTTGTATAATGTAGACTTTGTTTATATGCATGTGATTTTTTGCAAAATTGATTTTATTTTTGCTGTTTAGATTTTTAAATAATATTATATATCATTTTTCTGTTGCGAACATGATTTGTGCAACCGATGCAATTGCGGCAGTTTCGGTTCGAAGAATCCTTTTTCCAAGGGTTACAATTTCTGCATTTTTGCTTTCAAGAATTTGAATTTCTTTTTCAGAAAATCCACCCTCGGCTCCAATTATGATTGCAACATCTTTATAGTTGTTTTGTTTTTGAAGGCTGTCAAAAAGTGAAACTTGGTTTGCATTTTCATAGGCAACAAAAACCTTGTCGTGCTTTGACAATTTTTCTGCCATTTGAGCAAAACTCAAAACTCCATCAATTTTCAAAATTGAACTTCTTCCACATTGTTTGCATGCAGAAATTGAAACTTTTTCAAGTTTTTCAAGTTTGCTTGTTTTGTCTTTAATGTCGGTATAGTCGCTGTAAAAAACTGTCATGGCAGTTGCGCCAAGTTCGGTTATCTTTTGAGTTATAAGTGACAACTTTTCACCTTTGCAAACTGCTTGATAAAGTGTTAAACAAACGGTTGGCTCGCTTTTGTTTTCCTCGGTTTTCAAAATCAAAATCTCGCCACTTTGTTTTGAAAGAGATTTCACTTCACCTTCGGCTTCGGTGCTTGTTCCGTTAAAGAGCAAAACATGGTCGCCAACATTTGTGCGCATCACATTTTTAAGGTGGTGATATTCTTCCCCATCAAGGGTTATAATTTGGTTTTCGGCAAGGTTTGAATTTGTATAATATCTTTTAAGTTTCATTTTTTTCTCCGCACATATTATAGCAAACAAAAAAAATAGACACAATAATTTGCATCTATTTTTTTTATTGTTTTGATAAATTTTATTTGATTTTATCTTTATATTGCTTCTTCTTTGGATATTGCGAGGCTGAAATGTCTTGATCAAGTTTTTCAATCAAAAGTTTTTGAGCGCGGTCAAGAGATTTTGGAAGTTCAACAACAACCGTAACAATCAAGTCGCCATATTGGTTTTTGTTCAGAACTTTTGTTCCCTTTCCTTTCACTGTAAGTTTTGTTCCGGTTTGGGTGTATTCTGGAATTTTCACTTGAATGTTTTCGTTGATTCCGCCAACAGTGATTTCGGTTCCAAGAATGCTTTCGGTGAACGAAATTGGAACTTCGGCATAAACATTATAGCCATCTCGTTTCAAAGTTTTGTGTGAAAGAACGCTTATAACAATGTGCATGTCGCCGTTTGAACCACCATTGATTCCTGCTTCACCTTGACCACGAAGAGTGATAACTTGTCCGTCATCAATTCCGCCAGGAATGTTGATTTCAATGTTTCTGTTTTTGCGAACAACACCAACGCCAGAACATGTTTGACACTTGTCTTTGATAATGCTTCCCTTGCCTTTACATTCTGGGCAAACGGTTTGTGTCATCATTCTTCCAAATGGTGTGTCTTGTGTAACTTGAATTGAACCGGTTCCACCACAACGAGAACAAGGTGTTGGGCTGGTTCCGGCCTTTGCACCAGTTCCATGGCAAGTTTCGCAAACTTCATTTCGGTTCAAGTTAATGTTCTTTTTAACACCAAATGCTGCTTCAACAAAAGTGAGTGTCATGTTCACGTCAATGTCGGCACCATCTTGTGCTAAACTCTGTTTTCTTCTGCCAGAACCAAAACCGCCAAAGCCACCAAACATGTTTGAAAAAATATCTTCAAAGCCACCAAAACCGCTTCCACTAAAACCGCTAAATCCACTTCCACCGGCTCCACCAAAGGCGGATGCACCGCCGTTTGGGTCGCCATAGTTATCATAGTTTGAACGTTTGGTTTGGTCTGAAAGAACTTCATATGCTTCGTTCACTTCTTTCAGTTTGTCGCCGGCTGTTGGGTCGTTTGGGTTAAGGTCTGGGTGATATTTTTTTGCCAGTTTTAAATAGGCTTTTTTAATGTCGTCTTGCGAGGCTTTTTTGTCAACTCCAAGAATGTCATAATAGTTCTTTGCCATTTTTCTTTCCTTGTTTTAAATTTATTTGCAACATGAGTTTTGTTGCAAAATGTGTATAAAAAACGCAAAATCACATAAAAAATCATGAAATTTTGCGTTAAAACTTTATTTTTGAAAGTTTTTATTATTTTGTGGTATAGTCACCAAAGTTGTTAGGATCGGTGTTTCCGTTTGCTCCACCATTGCCGTTTGGGTTTTGTCCATTAGGATTTGCTTGTTGATAAAGTTTTGTGAAAACTTCGTTTGAAACCTTTGTAAGGCTTTCAAGAGCGGCTTTAAGTTTGTCAATTTCTTCGCTGTTTTTGTAAACTTCTTTTGCACTTTCAATTTCAGTGTTAAGGCGTGTTTTGTCTTCTTCTGAAATCTTGTCGCCACTTTCTTTCAAAACTTTTTCAATGCTTGCAATCATTTGGTCAAGGCTATTTTTTGTATCAACAACCTCTTTACGTTTCTTGTCTTCTTCGGCATATTTTTCTGCTTCTTTAACAGCCTTGTCAATTTCTTCATCTGAAAGGTTTGAAGATGCAGTAATTGTAATGTCTTGGCTCTTTCCTGTTCCAAGGTCTTTTGCTGAAACATGAACAATGCCGTTTGCGTCGATATCAAATGTAACTTCAATTTGTGGGATTCCACGTGGTGCAGGAGCAATTCCAGTAAGTTCAAAACGACCAATTGTTTTGTTGTATGCTGCAAGTTCTCTTTCACCTTGAAGAACGTGAATGTCAACGCCTGGTTGGTTGTCAGATGCAGTTGAGAAGATTTGAGATTTCTTTGTTGGGATTGTTGTGTTTCTTTCAATAAGTTTTGTGAACACACCACCCATTGTTTCAATTCCAAGTGACAATGGAGTTACATCAAGAAGCAAAACGTCTTTAACTTCACCAGCCAAAACGCCTGCTTGAATTGCTGCACCAATAGCAACGCATTCATCTGGGTTGATTCCTTTGAAAGGTTCTTTTCCGCAGAAGTTCTTTACGGCTTCAACAACCATTGGAACTCTTGATGAACCACCAACCATGATGATTTTTGCAATGTCGGCATTTGTAACTTTTGCGTCGGTCATTGCTTTCTTTACAAGGTCGATTGTCTCTTTAACATAGTTTTCAATAAGGCTTTCAAATTTTGCTCTTGTAATTGTAATTTCAAGATGTTTTGGGCCTGTTGCATCTGCTGTGATAAATGGAAGAGAGATTGTTGAAGATGTAACGCCTGAAAGTTCAATTTTTGCTTTTTCACTTGCTTCTTTCAATCTTTGCATTGCCATTTTGTCGCCAGACAAATCAATGCCAGTTGATTTTTTGAATTCTTCAATGCAATATTCTGTGATTTTGTCATCAAAGTCATCACCACCAAGACGGTTGTTTCCGGCAGTTGCAAGAACTTGGAAAATGCCATCGTTGATTTCAAGAACAGAAATATCAAATGTACCACCACCAAGGTCATATACAAGTACTTTTTGTCCGTTTGAATCTGCTCCCTTGTCAAGGCCATATGCAAGAGCGGCTGCTGTTGGTTCATTGATAATTCTCAAAACTTCAAGACCAGCAATTTTTCCGGCATCTTTTGTTGCTTGACGTTGTGCGTCTGTAAAGTATGCAGGAACAGTGATAACTGCTTGTGTAACTTTTTCGCCAAGATATCTTTCTGCATCGGCTTTAAGTTTGCCAAGAATCATGGCAGAAATCTCTTGTGGAGAATATTCTTTTCCTCCTGCTTTAACTTTGATTGTTGAACCCATATCACGTTTAATTGAACGGATTGTGTTTTCAGCGTTTGCAATTGCTTGGTGTTTTGCAACTTGACCAACCAATCTTTCCCCATCTTTTGTGAAACCAACAACAGATGGAGTTGTTCTTGAACCTTCTGCATTAGGTATTACAGTTGGTTCACCACCTTCCATGACAGCAACACATGAGTTTGTTGTTCCAAGGTCAATACCAATAATCTTACTCATAATTTTATATCCCCTTTTATAAATTTATTTTTTTATTTTGATTTTTTTATTTTGATTTTGTTTTGCATTTTTTAATCTTGCAAATAGATTTCTACTGTTGCATGGCGAACGATTTTTCCGTCTTTGCCAGCAAGTTTGTATCCTTTTTGATAAACTGTTGCAATTGTGTTATCAAGTTTTCTGTCTTTGGTTTTCTTTTTTGCAACAGCGTTGTGAAGATTTGGATTGAACTCTTTTCCAAGACAATCAATCTCTTCAATTCCAAGGCTTGCAACTGCTTTTTGAAGTTGTTTTTGAATCATTTCAAAACCCTTCAAAACATTTTGGTCAATGTCGGCATTAAGTGCTTGGTCAAAGTTGTCAAGAATTGGAATAAGTTTTCCGGCAATGTCTGAAACAGCATTGTCTTTCACTTTGCTTTCTTCTTCTTTTGTTCTTTCTTTAAAGCGCTCAAAGTCTTTTTTAATGCTGATTGCAAGGTGTTCATTTTCTTCGGCACGCTTTTCTGCTTTTTGAAGTTCTTTATCGGCTTTGATTAGCGCGTTTTCAAGTTGGATGAAAGCCTTTTCATATTTTTTATATTCTTCGCTTCCTTCCATGTGCTCGTCTTCGCATCCGCAGTCGCAGTGGTCATCGTGACAATCGCAATCTTTGCCATCATGGCAACCACAATCGCAATCGTCTCCGCAATCACATTCTTTGCCGTCTTCATGGCAGCCGCAATTGCAGTTCTCATCTTCACATGTGCATTCTTTGCCTTCTTGGCAACCGCATGTGCAATCTTCACTGCAATCACATGATTTGTTTTTGTTTTCTGTTTCTTTATTTTTGCTCATCTTTATTCTCCTTTTCAGTTTTAGATGTAATGTTTTCTTCCAAAATGTCTGTAACATTTTTAAGGATTGAAACAACCTTTCCATAGTCCATTCGAAGAGGTCCAACAACTCCGGCAGAACCAATTGTTTTTCCGTTCACCTTGTATGTTGCGCTTACAACTGAACAATCTTTGATGCCAAGTTTCTCGTCGCCACCAACTTTAACGCTGATTTCAAGGTCTCCGTCGCCAGCAATAAGTGGATAAAGAAGTTCTTTTTTATCCAAAACCGATATTGCGTTTTTAAGTTTGCCAATGTCGTGATATTCTGGATAGTCAAGAAGTTTGTCTTTTCCTGAAACTGCCATGTTTTTGGAAATGTCGTTGTCTCGTTTGGTTATAATTTGAATAATGGTGTCGAAAATGTCTTTATATCTTGCAAGTTCTTTTGTCACAAGAATGTATCCGTTTTCAATTTCTTCAAGTTTCTTTCCGCCAAACACCTTTGTAAGGATTTTGCTTGCTTGCATCATTTCTTCTTCACTTGCAACAATTTGAGAAGTTTCTTCTTTGATAATTCCAAGGTCGGTTGAAACAATCACAAGAGTTGAGAATTTTGAAACTGGAACAAGCAAGATTTTGTCTACAACTGCCTCGCTTGCAATGCCATAGTAAACAACCGATGCGTAGTTTGTTGCGTCTGAAATTGTTTTTGCGGCTTTTTGCATGATGTCGTCAAGGTTCACAAGATGGTTGTCAAAACTATCACGAAGCATTTCGGTTTCCTTTTTGGAAAGTTTCTTCACTTGCATGAGTTCGTCAACATACATTTTATAACCTTCGGTTGTAGGGATTCTGCCTGAACATGTGTGTGGTTGAGAAAGAAATCCCATTTCTTCAAGAGCCATAAGTTCGTTTCGGATGGTTGCTGGTGAACAGTCACGAACATATTTTTCTTGAACATCTTTACTGCTTACTGGTTCTGCGGTTTTGATGCTTTCATCAATAACAGCAGAAAGAATTTTCTTTTTGCGTTCGCTTAAATTCACTTTTCTCACCTTCTTTTGAACAATATATATTATGTGCCTACCTGGAATAAATTATACCAAGTTTTAGCAATCAACCCTTTCGGTTGCTAACAATGCATATAATACCACTGCTAAATATCATTGTCAACTGTTTGTGACAATTTTTTTAACTTTTTTTCAATTATTTTTTTACATTTTGTTTTTCGCCTTTTTTGATAGATTTGATATTGTTTTAGAAATAAATTATAAACAAAAATATCGTGCGCGCGTATAAGAAAAATTGGAGTTTTTGGAAAAACCTTACAAAAATTGTTCAATTATAAAAAAACAACACTTGAAAGTGTTGTTTTAGTTTTTTATAGCATGAAAATGTGTTTTGTAAGCCTATGAGCAAAGTTCCAAAATGATTCTGTTTAAAACAAGAAAACCTTTTGCTGTGGCTTTAATGTTGCCTTCTCTATCGATTGTTAAAAGTCCAAGTTTAATGAACGATGCAAGTTGGTCTTTGTGTTTTGCAAGAAAGTTCTCGCCAAATTCATTTTGATATTCTTCGGTGTTAAGACCCTCTCCTGTTCGAAGTGAAAGCATTACAAATTCTTCTTTCTTTTCTTCTTTTGTGAGTTTTGTGACCGATGAAACTGGCGCTTTTGCTTTTGTTTCAATGCATTCGCAATAGGTTTGAAGATTTTCTGTGTTGCTGAATCTTACGCCATCAATATATGAATGAGCGGCAACTCCAAGTCCGAGATATTCTTTTCTTTTCCAATAGGTCAAGTTGTGTTTGCAAGTAAAGCCAGGTTTTGCAAAGTTTGAAATTTCATAGCGAATATAGCCAGCACTTGAAAGTGTGTTCACAACGCTTTGATATTGTTTTAAAAGTTTTTCTTCTTTTGGAAGTTTTTGGGTTCCGCTGTCAATCATGTGTGAAAGCGGTGTTCCGTCTTCAACGGACAAAATATATGCTGAAACGTGAGGAATCTCTTTTGCAACAAGATATTTTGCGGTGTCTGTAACATCTTTTTCGCTTTGACCAGGATAGCCAACAATCATGTCTGCATTGATGTTAGAAACGCCTTGGTCAAGAATAAGGTTCACGGCGCGGTTAAAGTCGTCAAGATTATGGGTTCTTCCCATGTTCTTTAACACTGCCTGGTTGATGCATTGAAGTCCAATGCTGAATCGGTTTACTCCTGAAATTACAAATTCTTGAATCTTTTCTTTTGTTGCAGAATTTGGGTTGAGTTCAATTGTGATTTCGGCATCATTTTTAACAGTGAAGTGTTTATAAACGGTTTGCAAAATATCTTTGATTGCACCCGTGCGAAGGCAAGATGGTGTTCCTCCCCCAATGAAAATTGTTTTGATTGTGAAAAATTTGTTATATTCTTTTGCTCTGATTGCAATTTCTTTTTTCAAACAATCTTCATAGCGAAGTTTTTCTTGTTCGGTTCCAACGCATGAAACAAAATTACAATAGTTACACTTGCTGTTGCAAAATGGAATATGAATATAAAGGCTTAATTCTTTTTTCATTTGTTATCTCCGAAAATATTATATCACAAGAATAAAATTTTTGCAAATATGGTCTAGTCAATTTTAAGAATGCTCATGAAAGCCTCGCTCGGAAGTTCAACCGAACCGAGTTTTCTCATTCTCTTTTTTCCTTCTTTTTGTTTTTCAAGAAGTTTTCTTTTTCTTGAAATGTCACCGCCATAGCATTTTGCAATAACATCTTTTCGCATTGCACGAACGGTTTCACGCGCAATAACTTTGCTTCCAATGCTTGCTTGAATTGGAATTTCGAAAAGTTGTCTTGGAACAACTTCTTTGAGTTTTTCGGTGATTGCTCTTCCTCTTTCATAGGCTTTGTCGCGGTGAACCATAAGGCTGAGAGCGTCGCAAGGCTCACCATTAAGCAAAATGTCAAGTTTAACCATGTCGCTTTTTTGATATCCTGCCATTTCATAGTCAAGGCTGGCATAGCCGTGTGACACGCTTTTAAGTTTGTCAAAAAAGTCATATACAACTTCGGCAAGAGGCATTTCATATTCAAGGCGAACACGCTTTGCTTCAAGATATTGAAGGTCTTTAAAAGTTCCGCGTTTGTTTATGCAAAGATCCATGATAGGGCCTGCATATTCTGGTGGAGAAAGCAACGTTGCTTTGAGCATTGGTTCTTCAATATGGTCAATTTCTTGGGCTGGTGGAAGGTCGCTTGGGTTTGAAATTTCAAGCACTTCACCATTGGTTTTGAAAACCTTATATGAAACGCTTGGTGCGGTTGTGATAAGTTCAAGACCAAACTCACGTTCAAGACGTTCACTGATAATGTCCATGTGCAAAAGTCCAAGGAAACCGCATCTGAAACCATAGCCAAGTGCGGTTGATGTTTCAGGCTGAAAAACAAGTGATGCGTCTGAAAGTTTAAGTTTTTCAAGTGCATCTTTAAGTGCTCCATATTTATCCCCTTCAACTGGGAAAATTCCGCTGTAAACAACAGGTTGAACTTGTTTATATCCAGGAAGAGGCTTGCCTTCGTTTCCGCACTCGGTGATGGTGTCACCAACCTTAATGTCGCGAACGGTTTTAATGCTTGCAGAGATATATCCAACGTCTCCCGCTGTCAAAATGTCAATTTGTGTTGGTTTTGGAGTGAAAATTCCAACCTCGACAACTTCAAACTCTTTTCCTGTTTGAATCATTTTGATTTTTGTTCCGGTTTTAACACTTCCGTTCATGATTCGAACAAGGCAGATTGCGCCTTTATAGTTGTCATAATAACTGTCAAAAATAAGTGCTTGAAGTGGTGCGTTTTCATCGCCTTTTGGACAAGGAATTTTATCGATGATAACATCAAGAACATCTTGAATGTTGAGCCCTTCTTTTGCAGAAATCATTGGTGCATAGGAAGTGTCAAGCCCAACAATGTCCTCTATCTCTTCTTTAACCTCGTCACATCGTGCAGAAGGAAGGTCAATTTTGTTTAAAACAGGAACAATGAAAAGGTCGTTTTCAAGTGCAAGATAAACATTTGCAAGGGTTTGAGCCTCAACACCTTGGCTTGCGTCAACAACCAAAATTGCCCCCTCGCACGCAGCAAGAGAACGGCTGACTTCATATGTGAAGTCAACATGCCCTGGGGTGTCGATAAGGTTTAAAAGATAGTCTTTTCCGTCTTTTTTATAGTGCATTGTTACAGGAGTAAGTTTAATTGTGATTCCTCTTTCACGCTCCAAATCCATGCTGTCAAGAAGTTGGTCTTGTGCGTCGCGTTTTGAAACTGTTCCCGTAATTTCCATAAGACGGTCTGCAAGTGTGCTTTTGCCATGGTCAATGTGTGCAATAATGGAAAAGTTGCGAATATTTTCAAGATTTTTTTCTGCCATTTTGTTTTTCTGCCCTTTTTTGTTTGAATAGATTGTACAATATTTTGTGTTTTTTTGCAATTATTTTATATAATTTTGAGCCTTTACATATACTATTTATAAATAAAAAAAATAAAATTCCTCAATTTTATTGCTTTTTTGCCTGCATTTTTGGTATATTTATCTGTGATAGTTAAAAATTAACTCTTTTTTGCTTTAAAAAAGTTGTGAAAAGATGTAAAATAATATAAAAATTTTGTAGAAATTTGGAGAAAAATATGAATATTTTTGATTCATGGATTTGTAATAAATATATCGCTCATCGTGGTCTTCATGATGAAACAACACCAGAAAATTCAATTGGCGCTTTCAAAAAAGCCATTGATGCGGGCTATGCAATTGAACTTGATGTTCGCCCACTTGCAGATGGAACTTTGGTTGTTTTCCATGACGACCGCCTTGGCAGAATGACTGGTAAAGATGGTTTCATTGCGAACTATACCTATGAAGATTTGAAAGATATCACTCTTTTGAAGAGTAAAGAACACATTCCAACTTTTAAAGAGGTGCTTGACGAAGTTGATGGTCAAACCCCACTCTTGATTGAAATCAAAAACAGTGGAAAAGTTGGTTTTGAAAAAGATGTTTGGAAACTTTTGTCAAAATATAATGGCGAATATGCCGTTCAATCTTTCAACCCATATTCTCTTGAATGGTTCAAGATTCATGCCCCACATGTGAAACGTGGTCAACTTTCTTGCTTCTATAACAAAAAAGACAATCCAGAACTTGGCTTTTTCAAACGTTATGCTTTGAAGCGTATGCTTTTGAACAACAAAGTCAGCGAGCCACATTTCATCAGTTATAAAGCAGCAAATGTTCCAAACAAATATGTGAAAAAGTTTGACGACATTCCACTTCTTGTTTGGGTAATTAAAAATGTGAACCAATATAACAAAGTGAAAAAATATTGCGACAACATCATTTTTGAAGACTTTGCCCCAGACAAAGACATTATAATCTAGTTTTGAAAATATAATCAATTTGTCATGATTTTAATTTGTTGTATTTCAGTTTTTCAAATAATGTGAAATGTTTCAAATTATTGATAAAGGCTTTATGCTTTTCCCTGCTTTATTTCATATTAGATATTGGAAGAAAATGCAAAATTAGTTATCAAAATTTGATGTAAAAAAGCACAAGAAAATTTGAATTTTTGACACAGAAATATCGAAAGTCAAAATTGTTGAAAAAGAAATTAAAAATGTAATCACATTGTGATTACATTTTTTTTGTTGGTTTTATAAAATTAAAGCAAAAATTCAAAGCATTATTCCACCCTATTTTTTATTAAAAAATGACAAGTGTAAATACAAAAAAATTTGACATGGCAAAAACTTTAAAACGAAGATAAACAAAAGTAAAAAATTTGCATTTTTTAGAGGCAAAAATTTATTGATTTTTCATGGATTTTTCTAAAAAAAATAAAGATAAAACAATAAAAATTTTATATATTTTTTTATTGTGATTTTTCCATATAATGTTTCATATTTTTCATAAAATTATTATTAAAAAAATGTAATACTTTTACTATAATTTTGATTAAAAAAATGTTGTACTTTTATTATAATTTTATTAAAAAAAATGTAATACTTTTGTTATAATTTTGGTTAAAAAAATGTAATACTTTTATTATAATTTTATTAAAAAAATGTTGTACTTTTATTATAATTTTGATTCAATGAATGATGTTTTTTTGTTCAAATTTTATGCGTTTATACCAATAATTTACAAATGTTATTTTTGCTGTTGTATTGCTATTTTTGAACAATTTTTTCATGTAAAAATTGTTCAAAAATATCCAGCAATTTTGAAGGTTAAATTTGAAAATCAAAAGAAAACCACCTGCATAAAAGCAAGTGGTTTTTTCTCTTTTGTTTTTTGTTTATTTCATCTTTTGTAACGATTAGCCAACAATAGATTCGTTTGTGATTTCAACATTGATTGCTTCATAATCGGTTCCATAGTTAACTCTTGTTGATGATGTGTTTTCGGTTTCGTCAACATAAACAACAACGAGATAATCTCTGTAATCGCCAGTTCCAAGTTCAACTGTGAAATCTGAAATATCTGTAAATCTTCCAGCCTTATAGTCATACACTTTAACTTTTGTGTATTTTCCAATTGTTGTGGTTTTGTCGTAAACAACTTTGATGTGTGTTGTTGCGGTTGCATCAGATTTGTTTGAAATGCGGAAAGGAATCATTTTGATTCTTGATGAAACAGATTCATCAAAATATTTGAGTTCTCCGTCATATTCTGTGCTGTTAACCAAAACAGGCAAAAGTGGTTCTTCAGACGCATCTGCATTTTCGTTTTCAAATTCGTCCCAAGTAAGTTCGTCTGATGGGTTGAAGATGATGTTTTCTTTAATTTTTAAAGTTTTACCTTCGGTTGCGATAAGCGCGTCATTAGTATCATTGAAAGCAAAAGCGTATCTAACAACTCCGGTTGCAACAACTGGGTCAGCGAGTGTTGTAAGAACACCAAATGTTACAGCAAGGCTTGCAACAAGTGTTACAACAGATGTAATAAACATTGCAAGAATTCTTTTTTCTTTCATGAGATTTTCCCCCTTTATTCTAGAAGATTGTTCCCTCTTCTGAATTACACTTTGATTATACAATGAAACGGTATGTTTGTCAATACCTAATTTCAAAAAAAATTCAAAAAACATAAATATAATCTATTTTATGAATAAAATTATCGCTCGCGCGCTCTCCCGCACACGCAGACATGCGCCCACGCATGCGCAAGTGTGCACGCATATGCGCGCCCCTGCACGCGTCAACGCGCGTTTGCACATACTTACACATACGCTCGCATATGCATGAACCTACACGCACGCACACATATATGTGTAGTACTCGCTCACCCGCACACTTCTGCGCACATGCCTATACACACACGCGCCCCTGCATGCAAACCCTCGCACACGCCAACGCGCGTTTGCACATGCTTACACATACACTCGCATATGTATGAACCTACACGCACGCACCCATGTGTTGGATTTTTCATTGCTTGACACATGGAAGGGTTACATGACCAAAAAACATCTTTCACTTGCCCGTGTGTTTTGTTGAATTTGAAAAAAATATTTTGTTTTGCAATCGCGATTTTTGCTGATTGTTGGTGAAACATGTAACAATTTTTATTATTTTGTAAAAATTTTAAAAATTAGCAAAGTCAATTGACATTGGGTTTGATTTTATAATAAAATTGTTTGTGAATAATTTTAAAGGGACAAATGACAAGTGGACAGATTTGAGTTCGAGTTTTTGAAAACAACAATTTTGAAAAAGCCTGAAATGAACTTTGAAAAGGTTTCAATTTTGTGTGACCAACTTCAAAAAAGATTTGGGTTTGGCATTTTTGATGTTTTTGAAATGTTTTATAAATGCCCTGCTCTTTGTAACTATTCGGCATCTGCAATTGAAGACAACTTGAAAGAGTTTGAAAAATGCTTTGCTGTTTCATCAAGGCAAATGAAATATTTTGTTTTGAAATTTCCTTTCGTTCTTGTTTTAAATCACAAATTGCTTGAATATAAAATCAACCTGCTTTCAACTGTTTTTGCTGTTTCAAAAATTGAGGTTCTTGACAAAATCATGCTTTGTCCAGATTTGCTTTTCATCAGCAAGGCTGAAATTGTAAATCAAACAAAAATGCTTTCAGATGTGTTTGATGAGTTTGGCGAAGGCATAAGACGCTTGCTTCGAGTTTGCCCAGAACTTTTGTTTGTTTCAAAAGACCATATCAAGTCGCTTGAAAAAATTATGTTCTATGATTTTTCATTTTCAAACAAAGAGTCGAACATAATTTTCAAAACTTGTCCTGAATTAGTTTTTAATTCGCCAGAGCAACTGAAAGACCTTTTCATGTTCTATTATTCAAAATATTTCGTGAAACGCGATTTGAAAGAAATGATTCCTCGTTGCCCGCAATTTTTGTTTCTGTCTCCTTCTGCGTTCAAAGAAAAATTGGAAATGATTCGAAATGCCCTTGACTCAAATGAAAAAGAAGCACTTTTGTTTATAAGACGTTGCCCGAACATTTTGTTCTTTGATAATCCAAAAACAAAACTTCACGGCTTCAAAAAGTTTGCAATCAATATGGAGTTTTTAAAATTTCATCCAGATGTTTGCATTTGCCAAGAGTTTAGCATTCCTCTCAAATTTGTGCTTGCTCGAATCCTTGGACTTGAAAGTGATTTTGAAGAACTTTGCAAAATAAACACAAAAACTTTGGTTTCAAGATTCTTGTTTATGCAATCCAAACACGTCTATACTCATCAAGATTTGCTTTTGTCAGATGAAGAGTTTTTCAAAAAATATAATGTTTCATCTGATGTGCTTAAAATCTGCTATATCGTTACAGATGACGACTTGCAAAAAATTTGCAAATATTATGTCGACTTGAAAGACACTTTGCCAAAGTGGACAGATATCGTTTTTCCAGACGTTAAAGATGTTGAAAGATTTTTGAAAGAAAAGTTGCGTGAAAATTTCTCTTGTCCGTCATATGATGTTTTGCGTGAGAAATATCAACTTACAAAAAAACAATACACACTTCTTTCCTCTTTCCTTTCGCTTTATCTTGACCGTGACGAATGCATGTTTTTGATAAATAAATGCAAAAGCCTTACAAAGTGCAGTTCGAAAAATGTTTTGAACACTGTGAATTTTCTTCGAAAACAAGGCTTTGCATTTGAACACATTGTTCAACTTTTGATTGAAAAGCCAACATTGTTCACCTATTTCATTGGTGATCTTGAAAACGTTTTTGAAAATGTTTCAAAATTTTATGGTTGCTCTGCAAAAGAAGCGGTTGAATATATTTGCTAAAAAAACATGGTTGAATAATGCGTTGATTTAAAAACCAAGAGTATTAAAAAAAAATATATATAAATAAAAAAACACCAGCCGATTGGTTGGTGTTTTTTTATGTCGTTTGTGTTATTATGAATTTTTTTCTGTGTCCACTTTTTCGTTCCAAACAAGTTTTTGATATTGGTGGCGAAGTTTTGCAATTTTTTTGATGTTCATCTTTCGCATTGCAAAAACCTCTCCTCCGTTCACGGCAATTTTTCTGTACATTGCTTTCCAGATTGAATATCCTTGAATGTCGTTTGTCACAATTGCAAGGCTGTTTAAAACCATAAGCAAAATTGAATAGTCGAAACTTCCCGACTTTGCACTTGTAACAATAACTTCAATCCACATGAGTGTTGAAAGGATTCCTGCGGCAAGCGAGAAAAGATAATTTTCTTTGTATCGAAGTCCCGACAAGATTTTTGCAAACACAGTAAGTGTCAAAACTGCTGTGCTGAAAATCAGAGCGTTTGAACCAATTGCTTTAAGTCCGAAATAGAAACCAACATAAAGCACAACTGAACCAAGAGCAATCCAAATGTAACTTTTTGCTTTAAGTTTTTTTATCACAACAGAACTTTCTTCTTTCGCGTCTGAATATTTTTTCTTCTTTTGTTCTTTCAAACTTTTTGTCCAACTGATGATTGAGAAAATGTTGAGTGGAATGTTCAGTGCGCACATTTTTATAATTTCGCCATAAAGACCTGTAACATAACAGATGTAAATATACATGAAGCATTCAATCAGTCCAATATAAATTCCGACAATTTTACCGCGTGACACAAGGTCAATGTTTATCATTAAAATTATAAGGTCGGCAACGTTGAACCATGCTTGCCAATTTCTGAAATCAAGACCCAAACAAACTGTTGCAAGAACACCAAACACAACATACCAAATTATTCTGAATTTATTTTCTTTTTGAAGAGCGCGAAGAACATCAATTCGGTTTGCTCCAATCGAGCCATAGGAAAGTTTCATGTTGTCAAAGTTGTGAACGCCTTCGGTTGCTGTAACTTTTCCTCGAATCAGTTTCTGGCTATATGTGCTGTTGTCATCTTGATAATAATTTTTACTGTTCATTTTTTATTTTCCTTTGCGCGAAATAATTTATATCAAAAAGAAATTTAAGTCAAACGATTAACGAATTTTGTTTGTGTTTTTTTGTTTGGTTCTGATTTTTAGTGAATATTTTTAGAATTGATTTGGTTGATTTTTTGGTTTATGTTTTGTGCTTTGATAAATATAAATATCGAAAAATATATCAAGAAAAACTGCAAAAATCATATTAAAAACATGAAATATTGCAATATTTTCAATAGTTGACTATACATTTTGCGTTTTTTTATTTTATAAGTTTTGTAAGTTCATCTTTATAATAAATATTAAGTTTGTGCATTGCACGGGTGCAAACGACATATAAAAGTTTCTTGTGTTCGGCAGGATAATTATTGTTGTTTGCGTTATAAACAAGAGCAACATCAAATTCAAGACCCTTTGCAAGATATGATGGAATAATCATAATTTTGTCTGAACTGAACACTTTATCTTTGCCTGTAACAACTTTAAAATTATTTGATTTTTTGTTGCCTTCAAGCATTGCTTTAAGTTTGTTTGCTTCGGCTTGTGTTTTTGTGATAATGGCGATTGTGTTATAATATTTTTTAAGTTCCAATGCGTCGGTGAAAACTTTGCTACGGTTTTCATCTGGAAGGTCTTTGATAATGCTTACCTCATCACCATGGCGGTCGATTTGATTGTACATGTTTGTGTCGCCAATAATGTGTTTTGCAAACATATTTATTTCATAGGTTGAGCGATATGTTTTTGTAAGATAGTTCATATCTGTTCGAACACCCTGTCTGTTCTCTTTAAGAACGTTTACAATTGTGTCATAATTTTGATAGTTTGCAAATGGTGTAATGTTTTGGTTAAGGTCGCCAAGAATTGTAACCTTTGCATTTCTGAAAAGATTTGCCAAAACTTTATATTGCATAATCGTATAGTCTTGTGCTTCGTCAACAACAAGATATTTAATTTGTGTTTGATTTGCTGAACCATGGATTCGGTCTTTCATATACAGATATCCCGAAACGTCTTCAAAAGGAATTGTGTTTTTCATAAGCAAACTTTGTGTGTAAACAAAAATGTCGTGAAGTTCCTTAATCGAAAGACGATTTGTTTGAGAAGTGCCGGTTGTGTTATAAATGTCCTCTATCATATTTATAAAGCGATTTTCATCTGAATAAAGGTCAACAAAAATTGTTTTAACTTTAATTTTGTCAAGGTTTGCAGTAAGGGCTTTTTTGATTTTCTGAATTGCCCCATTGTTCTTTGCCCCAAGTTTAATTGAAACATGAAGTCCAATTTTTTCAACAAGTTTTTTGCCTTGTGCATAAAGACTGATGCCAGATGTTTCAAGTTCGTTTGCAAGTTTTTCAAGATATTCTTTTTCAATCACAACCTTTCCGTCTGACGTGATGTCGTCAATGCCAAGAATTTCGTTGCGTTTTAAATTGATAAAGTTTTCAATCAAATTGATATAGGTTGCACCAAACTTCAACATTATGCTGTTAAAGCCAAGCGAGTGTGGTTTTTGTGAATAGTTCTCGCTATAATATGTTTCATAAAGGTCGTTCATTGTGCCTTTAATTTTAAAGTCAATGTGGCTTTTGATGAAATCCATATATGTTGTTTGATAAACGTTGTCTTCCCCAATTTCTGGAAGAACGTTTGAAATATAGTTCGAGAAAATGTCGTTTGGTGAAATAATCAAGATGTTGCTGTTGTTGATTTTTGCTCTTTCGGCATAAAGAAGATATGCAATTTTGTGCATTGCAACAGAAGTCTTTCCACTTCCTGCTGGACCCTGCACTGCCAAAATGTCAACATCATTTTTTCTGATAACTCGGTTTTGTTCTTTTTGAATTGTATTTACAATATTTTTCATTTTGTCAGATGCTTTGCTTGAAAGCATTTGTTTAAGCACGTCGTCAATAACTTGCATGTCGGTGTCGAAAATTTGAACAATGTTTTCGCCTTCAATTTTATATTGACGTTTCAAAGTGATTTTTCCTTTAATAACATTTCCGTCTGGGGTTGTGTATGATGCTTCTCCCATTTCATAGTCATAGAACATGCTTGCAATTGGGCTTCGCCAGTCATAAACATAAAAATCAGTTCCGTCATCAAGTGTTGCAATGCCAATATAAATTGGAAGAGTTTCACCATCAGATTCAAAATCAATTCTTGCGAAATAGGCACTTTTAATCATTCTTAAATATGATCGAACTTTTGATGTAGAGTTGATTGCAACAATGCTTTGAACTTCAACATTCATCATGTTCATTGCCCAATATTCAATGTCTGCTTGGTTGTCTGGATCCCATGTATATTTCAGGTCGCGTTTAATGTCTTTTGAATAATCGTCAATTTTTGTGTTTGCTTTTTGGATCTCTTTGTCAAGAATATAAAGCACTGCTTTAAGATAGTCTTTTTCTTGTTTAAGTTCTTTTTCGTTTATCATTTTTCGCATCTCCTTTTGAAAATTTGATGTTTTGCGTGTGTTTTTTTACTTTTTGTTGTGTGATTTTGCGTTTTTTATTTTATATGGCGTTTTTTACTTTCTGGAAGAACAATTGATTTTTCTGAACCGTTTTGGCTTGGAACATAGTATACATGGTCTTTGATTTCAGTTGGTAAATATTGTTGTTCAACATAGCCACCATATTCATGAGGATATTTATATTTTTCTCTTTTTTCGTTTGCGTAGTTATAATTTTTAAGGTGGTCAGGAACTGCGCCGTTGAATGTTTTTTCAACATCTTCGTCTGCTTTTGCCATTGCGGTTATAACACTGTTTGATTTTGGACTCATGCATACATATATAATTGCGTGTGAAAGTGGAATCAGTCCTTCTGGTATTCCCATTTCTTTCACGGCTTGCATTGCAGAAACGCTTACAACAAGAGCCTGTGAATTTGCAAGTCCAACATCTTCTGATGAATGTGCAATAAGCCGTCTTGCAATGATAAGTGGATCAATGCCTGCTTTAATCATTCTTCTGCTCCAATAAAGTGCAGCGTCGGCATCGCTTCCGCGAAGTGATTTGCAAAAGGCTGAAAGCATGTCATAGAAAATGTCTGTGTCAAGAGAAAGATTTCTTCCGGTTGTACATTCTTTCGCAATTGCAAGAGTAATTATAATTTTTCCTTTTGTTGGCTTGGTTGAAAGAACTGCAAGTTCAAGGTTTCCAAGAGCAACTCTTGCATCCCCTCCACTTGTTAAAATGAAGTGTTCAAGTGCTTCTTTTTCAAGTTGGATGTCGAGGTCTCCAAAACCTCTTTCTTTGTCTGAAAGTGCTCGTTCGATAACTTTTGAAATATCATTTTTTGTCAGTGGTTTAAATTCAAAAATTCTGCACCTTGAAACAATTGCGCGTGTCATTGACACATATGGATTTTCGGTTGTTGAACCAATAAAAATGATATATCCTTTTTCAATTGCTTCAAGAACTGCATCTGATTGCGCTTTGCTCCAACGATGACATTCGTCAAGCATAAGATAGGTTTTCTTTCCATAAAGTTCAAGATTTGTTTTTGCTTCTTCTATAACCTTTTTTGCATCGGCAACACCGCTTGTAACGGCGTTCAAAATTCTAAACTCTGAACCGGTTGTGTTTGCAACGATGCTTGCAAGTGTGGTTTTTCCTGTTCCTGGTGGGCCAAAGAAAATGCAACTTCCAAGGCGGTCAACCTCTATTGCTCTTCGAAGCAAACTTCCTTTTTTTGCAAGATGAGATTGGCCAACAAATTCGTCAAGATTTCTTGGTCTCATTCTTTCTGCAAGTGGTGCGTTTTTGCTTAAATTTTCATAAAACAAATTCATACATACTGCCCCTTTATAAGGGTGATTATATCATATTGATGGCATAATTGTAAAATATTTTAGCCAATTAAAAATTATATTATATATAATTTGGACAAGAATAAAAAGAAAATTTTTACACTTATATTGAAGGGCGTTTTAAAAATAAAAAAGAGCCACAGAAATTGTGGCAATTTTATATTGTTTTTTCAAGAAGTCTGATATAGCGATAAATGATTTTTTGTTTATATTCAATTGTGTCAAGTTCATCTAAAATATTGTTTGTTGCAGTGATAATGTCTGCCCCACTTTTGATAAGGAGTTTTGACGCCGACTTGTTGAACATATATGTTCCATAAATTTTTGCAGGTGTGGATTTTTTTGAAAGGTGCTTTGTATGCTTTGCAAGAAGAACTTCTTTTTTTATTTTATAAATTTCTTTCTGCAAAATTACATAGATGGAAATCAAATTTTTAATTATAAGAAAACTTAAAATCTCCGCTTCCTTTTTATAAACTTTCACGACATTAGAAAAATTTTTAAAGGCAGAAAACATGTCGAACCGATCTTCAACAAGTGTTGCATTTGCAAAAGAAATTGCGACTGTTTCAATAAGGCATTGGTTTCCAACGCTTCGAAAAGTTTGTTTGCAGTTGTTGATTTTGTTTTCAATTTTTGGTGAAATATTTTGAATATATTTTGAAAATGCAAAATTGTTTTGCTCAACATATGTCAGTTTTTGCCTATTAAAATTTTGTGTTTCATATGAAATATAACATGGTTTTAATTTTGCATATTTTATTTTATTTTTTGCACTTTGCGCATTAAAATTGCGCAAAATACCATTATAATGCGCTTTTTCACCATATCCATGTTGTAATTTGCGTTTTTTATTTCCTTGCAAAAAATATTTATCAAGAGATTTGTGGCTGATAATGTTGTCTTGTTTTGCATTGTGATTTTTTGTGATAAACAAAATTATTGCTGAAAAAGTTGCAATAATAAAAATGAAAAGACAGGCTTTTATCATGAAAAAATTATGGTCACGATTTCGTAAATTATACATAAAAAAAGCACGAACAAGTCGTGCAATAAAAAAAGTAAAGTTAGTCTATAAGCCGAGTTCTGTTTTAGATGATCATCTATCTCGACGGATTGTTGCCAACCCGCTCATGCGATTTTGGGAGCGAACGAGCAGTTCTATTGCCCCACATCTTGCACCGCGTAGAGTTTACAGCCACAGTGTGTCACCACATTGTGGGGTGTGCTCTTGCCACGCCTTTCCACCCTTGCCCTTTGCTTTCGCCAGTTGGCGGTTTATCTCTGTTGCCCTTTTCCGCAGGTCACCCTGGATTGATGTTATCAATTACGCTTGCTCTTTGGTGCTCGGACTTTCCTCACCAATATTTGGCGCGATCATCTGGCTAACTTTACGATATTATTTTATCACTTTATATGGTCATTGTCAAGGGTGAGTTTAGACAAGTTCTTTTGCCTTTTCTTGAATTTGTTTGATGGCTTTTTTCTCTATGCGTGAAATGTAACTTCTTGAAATGTTCAGTTGTTTTGCAACCTCGTTTTGAGTTTTTGGAATGCCTCCACCAATGCCATAACGAAGATAAACAATTTCTCTTTCGCGTTCGGTTAAAGTTTCATTTATAATCTTTACAATTTTTTGATAAATGATTCTTGTTTCGGCTTTCGACTCGACATGCTCACTGCTGTCTTCAAGAACATCAATAAGCGAAACCTCGTTTCCGTCTTTGTCTGTTTTCACTTTGTCTTCAAGCGATACTTCATTTATAAATTTTCGCTGACTTCGAACCATCATTAAAATTTCATTTTGAATGCATCTTGAAGCATAGGTTGAAAAACTATTCCCTTTCTCTGTGTCATAGGTTTTGATTGCTTTCATAAGTCCAATAGAGCCAACTGAAATCAGTTCGTCTTGCTCAATTTTCGCAAACTTATATTTTTTCACAATGTGTGCAACAAGCCGAAGATTGTGTTTGATAAGTTTGTCTTCTGCTTCCTTATCACCATTTTTCATTTTCTCGAAACATTCTTTTTCTTCCTTTGCAGAAAGTGGTTTGTCGAATATATTATTGATTTTTAGTCTGCCAGTAAACAAAAAGATTTTTGAAAGAAGTTTTAAAATTGCACTGATAATCATTTTTCACCTCTTTCAATTTTATCTTCGCTTTTAAAAAAATATGACAAAATTAGACATTATTATTTTGCTATTTATATTGATATATATTATATATATAA
>ERZ857629.441-NODE-441-length-58260-cov-6.746465_pt1 | contig 58260 bp, 43 predicted proteins | sample MGYA00519700_ERZ857629 | MGnify/ENA primary metagenome ERZ857629 (study PRJEB31778, sample SAMEA3449351) | human gut metagenome | biome: human gut; feature: human-associated habitat; material: faeces | place: United Kingdom | collected 2010/2012 ... | reverse complement strand
GTCGTCCCGGCACAGCCGGGCGTCCACCCGCCGCAGCCGGGGCAGCGAAGTCAGCGCCAGAACGTCCTCCTGCGAGAGCTGCCGCACCTGCACGGCGGTGACACCGGCGTCCAGCCGCCCGCCCTGGAAGGACAGCTCCCACAGCACCGTTGCCCGCCCTGCCGCCTGGGCAATGGCCGCGTGCTGGTCGGGGGTCAGCCCCTGCCCCCGCAGATCCAGCCATTTTAAATTGGGAAACTGTGCCAGCGACTCCGGCTCCGGCAATCCCTGGGGCAGCACCAGCACGGTACTCTGCCTGGGATGCAGCCGCCCTGCCAGCCACACATAGTTCTGTACAAACGCGCTGTGCCCCAGAATCAGGGCGCACACCGCCGCCAAAATCGCAAATAAAACCGCCTTCATAAATACCTCCCGTTCCGCAGGAGTAGTATTTCCCGCCATGGGAGAAAGAAAAATTCCAAATCCTGCCGCAAAGGCTAAAAAAGCCTTGACGGCATTCTGCCAACGGTGTATAGTAATACAACTATGCACCATCCAGAAAACACAGCAGAAGAAGTGAAACAGAGAACCATGAACAAAGAAGAATATACCCTGGGTATCCGCCGCGGTCTGCCGGTGGGGCTGGGGTATTTTTCCGTCAGCTTCGGTTTCGGCGCGATGGCCGTGTCCAAGGGCCTGAGCGTGGCCCAGGCCACGCTGATCTCCACCAGCAATCTGACCAGCGCCGGGCAGTTCGCCGGGCTGACCACCATCGTTGAGAATTCCGGCCTGTGGATGATGATTTTGACCCAGCTGATTATCAACAGCCGCTACGCCCTGATGAGCCTTGCCCTGAGCCAGAAAATGGGGCAGCAGATCGGGCTGCTTCCCCGGCTGCTGATCGCCTTTTTCAATACGGACGAGGTGTTTGCCCTGGCCATGGCCCGGGAGCACACGCTGACGGTCCCCTTCCTCTATGGCCTGGGCCTGCTGCCCATGGCGGGCTGGGTCAGCGGCACCCTGTTCGGCGCGCTGGCCGGGTCCATTCTGCCTCTGTCCATCCGCACGGCCCTGGGGGTCATGCTCTACGGCATGTTCATTGCTATCATCATTCCCCCGGCCAAGAAGGAGCGCCCGGTGGCCCTTGCGGCGCTGCTGGCGCTGATCCTCAGCAGCCTGTTTGCCTGGGTGCCCGCCCTGCAAAAGGCCCCCAAGGGCACGCCTATCGTCATCTGCACCGTGGCCGCTGCCGCGCTGTGCGCCTGGCTGTTCCCCGTGGAGGAAGAAAAATGAATATCTATATCTATATCGCCGCCATGGCGCTGACTACCTATCTGGTGCGGATGCTGCCGCTGACGGTGTTCCGCAAGCCCATTCGGAGCCGGTTCTTCCGCTCCTTCCTGCACTATGTTCCCTATGCCTGCTTGGCGGCCATGACCTTTCCCGCCATTTTGCAGGACACCGCCTCTGTGCTCAGCGGTGCGGCAGCCCTGGCGGTGGCCATCGTGCTGGCCTACCTGAACCAGAGCCTGATCGTGGTGGCCCTGGCCAGCTCCGCGGCGGTATTCCTGGTGGAGCGCCTGCTGGGTCTGCCCATTTGATAAAAGCTCCCGGCCCAGGATGATCGAGCGGCGCTTTCTTAAGTTTTTCTTGCATTTCCCCAAAATCGTTGACATTTCCCCCGGTATCTGGTATACAGTACATCCGTGATGCGCCGGGCGGAGAAATAATAAACGGCGCGGATATTCCCCTCCACGCTGAACGGAGGAAACTTTATGGGATTTCTGGGCATACTGTTGTTGGGAATCGGACTGAGCATGGACGCCTTCGCGGTGTCGGTGTGCAAGGGGCTGGCGGTGCGCCGGGCGGATGTGAAAACCGCGCTGGTCTGCGGCGCGTGGTTCGGCTTCTTCCAGATGCTGATGCCTCTGATCGGCTATTACCTGGGCCGGATGTTTGCCGAGGCCATCCAGGCGGTGGACCACTGGGTCGCCTTTGGCCTTCTGGTGCTGGTGGGCGGCAACATGATCAAGGAGTCGCTGGACAAGTCCGAGGAGACATCGACCCCCGACCTGTCCTTTAAGGCCATGCTGCCCCTGGCGGTGGCCACCTCCATTGACGCGCTGGCCGTGGGCATCTCCCTGGCCATGACGGCGGAGGTGTCCATCTGGACCAGCGTGGGACTGATCGGCGCGACCACCTTCATCCTCAGCGCCGTGGGCGTGACCATCGGCGGCATCTTCGGCAACAAGTTTGAGAAAAAGGCGGAATTCCTGGGCGGCGCGGTGCTGATCCTGCTGGGCTGCAAGATCCTGCTGGAAAGTCTGGGCATCCTGTAATCAGGCGTGAGGGCACGCCTTTCCCGCCCCGCCGCGTCCATATCACCTTCCAGAAAGGAAAACGAATATGAAGAAACTGATCGCAATCGCACTGGCGGCGCTGCTGGCGCTGTCCGTGTCCGGCTGTGCCAAGAAGGAAGCGGGCGGCGTGGAAGGCACCACGTCGGAGATCATTGATAAGATCTATGCCAACCACGCCTCCATGGACCTGCATGTGGATACCATGGAGCTTGACGTGACGGATGCCGACGCCGTGGCCTATAACACCGGCTTGACTTCCGGCGAAAAGCTCAGCCAGGCCAGCGTTTCCGAGGCAATGATGAGCCAGGCATATTCCCTGGTGGTGCTGCGGGTGAAGAACGCCGCCGACGCGGCCCAAGTGGCCAGGGACGTTTACGACAATGTGAACACCCGCAAGTGGATCTGCGTGGAGGCGGACACCAAGACCGTGATGTACTCCGGGGACGTGGTGGTGCTGTTCATGGTGGATTCCGGCTTTGACGATGTGGCCACCGTGGAGTCCATCCAGGAGGCATTCAAAGTCGTCTGCAATGGAAATGTGACCATTGTCGGGTAAAGAAGGATCTCTGAATCGGGTAAAATAAACGGCAGCGACCCATGGGCCGCTGTCGTTTTTTAAGGAGTTGGGGTAATGCTGTTTTCCGGGCTGACGTTTCTGTACGGGTTCCTTCCCGCGGTGCTGGCGCTGTATTTTCCTGCGCCGAAAAAACTGAAAAACGGGGTGCTGCTTCTGGCCAGCCTTTTTTTCTACGCCTGGGGGGAGCCGAGACTGGCATGGCTGATGCTTGTGACCATCGGGGTATTCTACCTGTGCGGACTGGCCATTGGCAGAGCCAAAAGCGGCAAGGCGAAAAAGGCGTGGCTGATCGCCGCAGCGACGGCGGGCGTGGGGCTGCTGGCGGTATTCAAGTACGCGGACTTTTTCATCGGTTCTTTCAATGCCGTCACCGGCCTGAGTATCCCGCTGCTGCGCCTGACGCTGCCCATCGGCATCAGCTTTTATACCTTCCAGTGTGTCAGCTACGCGGCGGATGTATACCGGGGAGATGCCGCGCCCCAGCGGAATCTGGTTTCCTTTGGCTGCTATGTCGCGCTCTTTCCCCAGCTGATCGCCGGCCCCATCGTCCGCTATCCCCAGGTGGCCCGGGAGCTGGAAACGCGGACGCACACGGCGCGGGATTTTACCCTGGGGCTGCGCCGCTTCCTGTTCGGACTGGGGAAAAAGGTGCTGCTGGCCAACCAGCTGGGGGAGCTGACGGCCCTTTACCGCGCCTCTGACGAAAAATCCGTACTCTTCTGCTGGCTGTATGCCGCCGCCTTTACCCTGCAGATCTATTTTGATTTTTCCGGCTATTCGGATATGGCCATCGGTCTGGGCCACATCTTCGGCTTCCGCTTCCCGGAGAATTTTGACTATCCCTATCTGTCCTGCAGCGTCACGGAATTCTGGCGGCGCTGGCACATGACCCTGGGCGGCTGGTTCCGGGACTACGTGTATATCCCTCTGGGCGGCAGCCGGGTGGGGAGATGGCGCTGGCTGCGGAACATCCTGATCGTGTGGATGCTGACGGGCCTCTGGCACGGGGCAAGCTGGAATTTTGTGCTGTGGGGCCTGGTGTTTGCGGCTCTCCTGATCCTGGAAAAGCTGGCTCCGGGGCTTGCTCGCCTGCCCGCACTCCCGGCCCGGCTCTATGTGATGGGGGCGGTGACCCTCAGCTTTGTGCTGTTCAATGCCGAGGGCCTGGGCCAGGCGGGGCAGGACCTTGCCGGGCTTTTCGGCCTGGCGGGACTGCCGGGGGTGACGGCGCAGAGCCTGTATCAGCTGCGCAGCTTCGCGGTGCTGCTCCTGGCCGGTATCCTGGGGGCGACGCCCTGGCCGAAGCGCTGGGGGGAGGCCCTTCTGCGGCGACGGCCCTGGCTTCAGACGCTGGCGATGATCGCCATGCTGCTGCTGTGCACGGCCTGCCTGGTGGACGGGTCCTTTAACCCCTTCCTCTATTTTCGGTTTTAAGGAGGCGGCGCAATGAAAAAACTGAAATTCTGTCTGCCGGTGCTGCTGCTCTGGCTGAGCCTGACGGCGGCCCTGTGGCTGATGCCCCAAAGAGAAATCTCCAACGCGGAGCGCCGCAGGCTCCAGCAGCTGCCTCAGGCCAGTGCGGCCAGTGTCCTGGATGGCCGCTTTATGAGCCAGCTGGAGCGCTTCTGCCAGGATCAGTTCCCCCTGCGGGATCCCTTTCGCCGCCTGAAGGCGTATTTCAGCTACGGCCTGGCTCACCGGCTGGATAACAACGGCATCTATCTTGTAGGCGGCAGCGCCGCCCAGCTGGAATACCCCCTGAGCCGGTCCTCGGTGGACCGGGCAGCGGAGAAGTTTCAGAGGATCTACGACCAGTACCTCAGCGGCAGCGGAAAGATCGTATTCAGTGTGGTGCCGGACAAGGGCTATTATCTGGCTGCCCCCAACGGCTACCCCGCTATGGACTATGATGCTCTGTTCGATGCTTTCCGGGCGATCCCCTGGGCACAGTATGTGGATATTACCCCAAGTCTGACCGCCGCTTCCTACTACGCCACCGACCTGCACTGGCGGCAGGAGTGCCTGACGGACACGGCGGCGCTGCTGGCGCAGGCCCTGGGGGCGGATATTCAGGACAGCTACACCCCGGAGGCGGTGGAGCGCCCCTTCTACGGCGTTTATTACGGCCAGGCGGCGCTGCCCCTGACGCCGGATACCATCTGGCTGCTGAAAAGCGACACCCTGCGCGGCTGCACGGTGCACAATTTTGAAACAGGGGAGACGGCTCATGTCTATGACGAGACCAAGCTCACCAGCCGGGACCTGTACGACATATTTCTCTGCGGCCCCGCCTCGGTGCTGACGGTGGAGAATCCCGCCGCCGGTACGGACCGGGAGCTGATCATCTTCCGGGATTCCTTCGCCAGCAGCCTGGCCCCGCTGCTGCTCCCGGGCTACGCCAAGATCACCCTCATCGACTTGCGCTATGTTTCTTCGGAGCAGCTGGGGGATTACGTCGACTTTGGCGATCAGGATGTCTTGTTCCTGTACAGCACCCTGGTACTGAATCAAAGCAGTATGCTCAAGTAACGGAATGCCCATTGTAGGCGACGCCGAAAAAACTGCTGCACTCCAAGCGGGGTGCAGCAGCGTTTTTCATTGCATGTAGGGCTTGCCCAGATAATCGCGCATGTCGTAGTAGTTTTGCAGGTTGCGCCAGCCGTGGCCGCTGGCCGTGCTGGGATTGTCGGTGACCACCCGAGTGTCCGGCAGGGCCGCGATCAGCTCCTGCTGTTCGGCATAGCTGCGGTCGGGCACCCAGAGATTCTTCAGCCAGGTCATTTGAGTCAGCGGCTCGATGCTGTTTGTGACCATGTGGTCGCCCACGTTCAGATCCTCCAGAGCGGTACAGCCGAGCAGAGGCGTATAGTCGTGGACGATGCCGTGGTCCAGCTCCAGATAGACCAGCTCCTTGCAGTTTTCCAGCGGTGTGATGTCCTTTACCTGGGTCCAGGCCAGGATCAGGTATTTCAGGTGGGGCATGTAGGCGGCAAAATCAACGGTCTCCACGGTGGAGTGACCCAGGTCGATGCACACCATATCCTCGCAGTAGCGTAGGTTGTAGACGTTGTCCTCCTGGAAGTAATACTCGCCCTGGTCGATGGGCATGAACTTTGTCTCGTCGGTGCGGGCCTTGCACAGCGGGGAGAAGACCACCGTCCAAACCACCTTATACTGATCGCGCACCTCGTCCCGGTAGGCAGCCATGTCGTCGTTTTCAATGCCGGTGCTGTCCACGATCAGCTTTTGCAGATCGGGGAACAGGGAGGCCACCTGCTTGGCGTCCTCAATGGTGCCGATGGGCTGGTTGGAGATGTCCACCTCGGTGGCATTGTCCAGGAAGGTATTGCCGAACACCTCCACATCCCAGTGGATCTCCACGTTGGGATATTCCGCCTGCAGGGCGGTCAGCTCCCGGTCGTCTGCCTGGGGATTGTGGATGGTCAGGGATGTCAGGTTCGGCATGGCGGCCAGACCCACCGAAAGCTCCTGGTACTGCGCCCCGGTGACGGTCAGCTCCTGGGTGTCGGCGGAGAATTCCGTCCCGGCAATGCTGGTCAGATAGTCCACCTCCCACTGGGGGTGCTGCTGCTCCAGCTGACGCAGCAGTGTAAATTCTTTGCAGCCGCGGCCGTCCACCCGGGTCAGCCGGGGCAACAGCTCCAGCAGGCGGACATCCTCCTGGCTCAGGGAGGTCAGAGTCACCATGGTGGTGTCGGGGGAATAGCGCTCCCCCGCAATGGGAATGGAGAAGCGGAACTCCACGTCGGGGTATTGCAGATAGGCCTCCCTCAGGGCGCTGTAATCGGTGCAGCTCTGGGCGTTCACTGCCTTCAGATCGGGCAGATAGGCCAGCGCGGCCACATCGGAGGGCTGAAACTGGGTCACGGTGATCTCCTGGGAATCGCTGTCAAAATAGCCGCCGGACAGGGGAACGCTCCAAAGGATCTGCGTTCCCGGCATCCGCCAGCCGAGGGTGTCGTGCTCCTCCAGGGTAATGGCGCGGTCACGCAGGTCAAGCGATGCCCGGTTCCGGGGGAAAAGCTGCCAACCCATGACCACATAATTTTTCAAAATAAAATAGCTGGCTGCTAAAATAACGACCAATGCGATCACCAGAACAGCCGCAATGATCGTGCCGATAAGATGCCTGTTTTGCATGGAGCTTCTCCTTTTCACGCCGGAATAAACATGGATATTATGCATGTTTTGACGGGAAAAGTCAAGGGCGGCAGGAGAAATAAAGGGGCACGGGCGGGGTGTTACGCCTTTTCCTTTGGAATGGTAATGGTCAGCACGATCTGGCTGTCCGTTTCCCGGCGCTCGGACACGGCGGGGATGCCGCTGGACTGCATCCGGGACAGAGACTGGGTGAGGCTGTTGAGGAACGCGCCCACATTGGCGCGCAGAGGCGCGTCCGGCTTTCCTTTCAGCAGGGACTGGACGTATTTCTCCGTCTGAGCCACGCTCATGCCCTGGCGGCTGATCTGCGCGATGGCCTCCAGCTTGGTTTGCTCCTCGGTCAGCTTCAGCAGGGCGCGGCCGTGGCGTTCGGTCAGGCCCTCCCGGCGCAGCGCGCTGAGCACGGCCTCGCTGTGGCGCAGCAGGCGCAGCTTGTTGGCGATGGCGCTCTGGCTTTTCCCAAGAAGCCTGGCTGCCTGCTCCTGGCTCAGACCGCCAAGCTCCATGAGCCGGCTGATGCCCCCGGCCTCCTCAATGAAATCCAGGTCCTGGCGCTGCAAATTCTCCACCAGCGCCGCAAAGCCGGACTCCCGGTCGTCCATCTGCATCACGATGCAGGGCACCTCCGTCAGCCCGGCGGCCATGGCCGCCCGCAGCCGCCGCTCTCCGGCCACCAGCTCATAGCCCGTGCCCACCCGGCGGACGGACAGAGGCTGAAGGACCCCATGCTGCCGGATGGAGTCCGCCAGCTCAGCCAGGGCAGCCTCGTCGAATACCTGCCGGGGCTGGGACGGGTTGGCGCGGATCCCCTTGGGGGGCAGGAAGATCACCCGCCCGGATTCCATATAGGTTTTCAGCTTTTGACACTGCATCTATGTTGGCCTCCTCTTCCGTGAATCAGTGCATGCTTTCGTTGCAGACCAGTATAAGCGCTGCGCGGCGGAAAATACCACGAATCCTGTGCCGGGCGGCAGGGAAAACAAACGACATGTTTTCCGTCTCCCGGAGCGGCGGGCGCAGGCTTCAAAATAGTATTACAGTTGATTCACCCCCTCGACTTGTTTTTTTCACGAACAGCGGGTATAATGGGACCCAAGGAACGCCGGGACCGGCCGGCCGGAGCGGGGGAATGCCGCTTCCGGCCCCATCGGCGTTTTTCCGGCACTCTTTTGGAAGGAGCATTTTATGCATACCAGGGAAAATGAAGTAACGGTCGTGGTGCAGCAGATCCTGGACCAGGTGCGCCTTGCCGTGGTGGGCAAGGACGAGGTGCTGGTGTGGGTGCTGGCCGCGATTTTGGCCAAGGGCCATATTCTGCTGGAGGACATCCCCGGCGTGGGAAAGACCACCATGGCGCTGGCCTTTTCCAAGGCCCTGGACCTGGGGTACAGCCGCATCCAGTTTACGCCGGACGTGCTGCCCTCGGATATCACAGGCTATTCCGTGCCCGACCCCCAGCAGGGGGGAATGCGCTATCAGCCCGGCGCGGTGCTGACCAATCTGTTCCTGGCGGACGAGCTGAACCGGGCCACCTCCCGCACCCAGTCGGCGCTGCTGGAGGCCATGGAGGAGGGACAGGTCACGGTGGACGGCGTGAGCCACGCCCTGCCGCAGCCCTTTATCGTGATCGCAACCCAGAACCCGGTGGGGGCGGCGGGCACCCAGCTGCTGCCCGACAGCCAGATGGACCGCTTCCTCATCCGCCTGAGTCTGGGCTACCCCGACCCCAGCGACGAGGTGACCATGGTGCTGAACCGGCAGGAGGGAAACCCCCTGCAATCCCTGCGCCCGGTACTGTCCAGAGAGCAGCTGTGCGCGCTTCAGGACACGGTGGAGAAGACCTTTATCAGCGACACGGTGGTCAGCTACATCGTCCGCCTGATCGGCGCCACCCGGGAGGACGGGGAGATCACCCGCGGGGCCAGTCCCCGGGCGACCCTGGCGGTGGCGGCGATGGCCAAGGCCATTGCCCAGCTGCGGGGGCGGGACTATGTGATCCCGTCGGACGTGCGGGAGGTATTTCCCCAGTGCGTGGAGCACCGGCTGATTCTGACCCCCCGGGCGCAGACCCAGGGCGTTGCACCGGGACAGGTGCTCCAGCGCATCCTGGAGACCGTGCCGACGCCCCGGCTTCGCTGATATGGCCGGAAGAAGATTGGAATACCTGCTGCTGCTCATCGCGGCGGCAGTGTACTATGTGGCCAGCGGCGAATGGATCTCCTGGATCCTGCTGCTGACGGTGGCGGGGCTTCCCTGGCTCTCCCTGCTGCTGAGCCTGCCCGCGATTCTTGGCTTCCAGGCCGCTCCCGCCGGGGCGGAGGTGCTGGAGCAGGGGGAGGAGGCGGAGGTGTGGCTGCTGGGCAGCTGCCCGCTCCCCATGCCGCCGTTCCGGGGGCATGTGCGGGTGACCAGCTGCTTTACCGGCAAAAGCTGGCGCTACGAGCAGGACAAGGGCTTCCCCACGGAGCACTGCGGCGGCTACCGGGTGACGGTGGAAAAGGCGCGGGTGTGCGACTATCTGGGGCTGTTCTCCTTCCGTGCCCGCCGGACCAAGGAGCAGCTGCTGCTGGTGCGCCCCAAGGCCCAGCCGGTGACCGACCTGGTGGACCCGCAGCGGATGGAGATCAACAGCTGGGTCCCCAAGCCCGGCGGCGGCTTTTCCGAGAATCACGAGCACCGGCTCTATCGCCCCGGCGACAGCCTGAACCAGCTGCACTGGAAGCTGTCCGCCAAGGTGGGCGATTTGATCCTCCGGGAGCCCATGGAGCCGGTGCAGGGAGCGGTGCTGCTGACATTGAGCCTGCGGGGCACACCCCAGGAGCTGGATCGGAAGCTGGGCCGCCTGGCCTACACCGGGGATTACTTATTGGAGCGGGAGCTGGACTTTGAGATTCGCGCCCTCACCGGCGCGGGGGTGCTGGCCTCCCATGTGGATTCCAAAACCGCGCTGACGAAGGCAATCGACCGCCTGCTGTGCACCCCCTTGGCCGCCCAGACGGATGCCTGGGATGACGGGAAGGACGCCAGCTGGCAGTATCACATCGGAGGTGACGCCGATGAAACGTAAGCTCCCGGTATTTCTGGAATCCGTGGCGCTTTCTTTGCTTGCCGCCTGGAGCGCTGTGGGCTGCCTGCGTTCGGCGTTCCAGCTGCCCATGGCGGCCCGGCAGCCGGTGCTGCTGGTGTGGCTGCTGTGGGCGGTATTGTGCAGTACGGTGCTGTTTCGCCGCTGGGGCGGCGCGCTGCTGCTGGCCCTGGCGGCCGTGGGCGCGGCCTGGCTGTGGTACGGCGGCGTCTTCGGCCCCCAGACGGTCAGCCTGCTGGGCACCCTGGCAAAGGCTTACGACGGCGGCTATGGCTTTGGCGTCCCGCAGGCCCTGCAGGTGCCGCAGACGGCCCAGGATCTGCCTTTGGCGGTGCTGGGCATGGCGGCGATCCTGGCGGTGAGCCGCTCGGTATGCCGCCGCCGGGGCAATGTGCTGCCCGTGCTGCTGCTTCTGTTGTGCCTGGCCCTCTGCCTGGTGGTGACGGACACCGTGCCCGCCCCCCGGTATCTGTTCGGCCTGCTGGCGGCGGTGTGCCTGCTGCTGCTGACGGACAGCGTCCGCCGGGAGAGCGGCCCCCAGGCAAGCCGCCTGTCCGCCGTCGCGGCGGCGCCCGTTGCTTTGGCGCTGGCGGCGCTGTTTTATTGCTTCCCCCAGGACGGTTATGTGAACAATACTCAGGCCCTGCGGGAAAATCTGCTCACCGCCCTGACGGACCTGCCCCAGATGATGCAGAGTCAGGGCATCAGCCTGCTCTCCGGCCTGCGGCCCAGGGAGAAGGTGGAGCTTTCCAGCCTGCCCACCCAGCTGCTGCTGGGGATCCCCGTGGCGGAGGTCACGGCGGAGCGGACAGGCAGCGTTTACCTGCGGATGCAGGATTACGATGTATACACCGGCATGGCCTGGGAATCCACCTCCGCCCGGCAGGATACCCTGGCGGGCAGCGGAGAGCAGCTTGGCGCGGTGCAGCTGAATATGCTCAGCAGCCAGCGCACCCAGCTGATCCCCGCCTTCCCCGACGGGCAGGTGTTCCTCACCGACGGCGCGGCGGAGGGGGACGAGCGGAGCAGGACCTTCCTGCTGCGGGAATTCTCCCTGGCCGCCTACCCCGGAGATCAGTGGCTTACCCTGCCAGAGGAGACCGCCCTGCGGGCCCGGGAGCTGCTTCAGTCCGCCCGTGTCGGCACCCAGAGCGTGGAGCAGACGGTGCAGGCGGTGGCGGAGTATGTCCGCGGCAGCGCCGCGTATGACCGGGGAGGGACTGCCATGGGCGAGGGGGAAACGGACTTTGCCCTCTGGTTTTTGCGGGAGGCGGAGCGGGGCTACTGCGTCCACTTTGCCACGGCGGCGGCAGTGCTGCTGCGTAGCGCCGGGATCCCGGCGCGCTACGTCACCGGCTACCGGGTGGAGGCCCAGGCCGGGCAGCCGGTGCGGGTGACCTCCGACGATGCCCACGCCTGGGTGGAATACTATAATTACCGCACCTGGGGCTGGTACGTTCTGGAGGCGACCCCTGCCATGCAGGAGCCTCAGGAGACTGTCCAGCCTACCGCGGCCCCAAACGAGCAGACCCAGACCGCCGCATCGGAAACCACTGCCCCCACTGCGGCCCCCGCACCGCAGACCACACCCACTCAGGGGCAGCAGGAGCCGGAAAAGGCACGCTGGACGCTCCCGCTGTGGGTGCCGCTGACGTTGGCTGCCCTGGCTCTGGCCGGGCTGGCCGCGGAGGGCCAGCGGCTGGTGCGCATTGAACTGCGCCGCCGCCATCAGAGACGGGGCAATAACAACCAGCGGGCCGCCGCCTGCGCGCAGGAAATACAGCTGCTCTCCCGCCTGACCCGGGTCCGCGTCCCGGAGGAACTGACCCAGCTGACGGAAAAGGCGGTATTCAGCCAGCATACCCTGACGCCGGAGGAGCTGCGCGCCTACGCCCTGTGCCAGGCCGCCTGCCGCCGTCGCCTCCGCCAGGCCCCCTGGTGGAAAAAGCCGCTGTACCGCTATTGGTACGCCGTAATTTAGATTAAACGACACCAAAGTGAGGAAGCACAGATATGGAACAAGCATTTCTTTCTGCCTGGCAGAAATGCCGGGAGCAGGCCATTGCCGCCGGTGTCCGCCTGCGGCCCATGAGCCCGGCGGACGCCATGAAGACCGCCCACCGCGCCCTCTCCGGCACCCGCCTCAGCGACGGCTTCACGGAGCTGGCCAGGCTCCACCACCTGGAATGGACCCTGGAAGCCCTGGCCATAGACAAGCGTTTCACCCCCCTGTTCACCGACGACGAAGCCAACGAAGCCCTCCAACGCCTGATGGAGGCGGGGTATTTCGCAATTTAAAAAATGATTTGACCCGCGGGACAAGCTGCGTGAACGGCTTATCCCGCGGATCGTTTTTTATAGGCTCCTGCGTTTTACCAGGGTCGTGGCGATCTCTATTTTAACATTGGCGGCGGGCTTAGCGGCAATGATGGAGGTCAGCCGTTCCACAGCCAGCTGTCCCATGGCCTGCTTGGGGACATGGATGGTGGTCAGCGGCGGCTCCAGGATGTCGCACATGGCGGTATTGTCAAAGCCAATGATCCCGATATCCTCCGGGATGCGATAGCCTGCCTCCTTCAGCGCACGCATGGCTCCGGCGGCGATCAGGTCGTTGTCCGCAAAATAACAGGGAGCTAATGACTCCCCCTGGGCGACCAGCATTTTCATATCCGCATATGCACCCTCTGCCGAGGGCGCGAGGTAATGGACGATGGAAGCGGAGGTGGACAGGCCGTTGTAGCGGATGGCCTTGTAAAAGCCGTCTGCCCGCTCTTCAAAATTGCCGATGGAATAGGAGGAGCGCAGGTACCCCGGCTGCTGTTTTCGCTTGGCAATCAGGTAATTGGTGGCGGTAAACGCGCCCTGAATGTTGTTGATGAGAATGCAGTCCTTTTCGATCCCCTCAAAATAAGTATCCAGCACCACCAGCGGCAGCGGGAAATCCAGGAAAGGCGCGAAATCCTCCTGGTGCATCTCCGTGCCCAGCAGAATGATGCCCCGGGTATCCGAGCCAAGCAGGTTGCGCAGTTCGGCGTGGCAGTTCTCCTCGTGCAGATATTGCATGCTCATGCGGTAGCATTGCTTCCGGCAGGCGGTGCTGATCCCGTCTGCCAGGGAGGAAAAGAACAGCGTATCGCCTACCACGGCGCCGTGGCGGCGGTACATCAAAAAGGCGATGCTTCCGCGCTGCTTTTCCGGCTGCCGCCGACGCCCGAAATCAAACCCCAGCGCTTCGGCGCTTTCCAGCACCCGGCTGCGTGTACTTTCGCTGACACCGGGCTTGTTGTTCAGCGCCATGGAGACGGCGGCGGCAGACAGCCCCAGTTTTTCCGCCAGCTCCTTCGCGGTGATGGACATGATGATCCCTCCTTTTCCCTCAGTATAGCAAATTTAGTAAATTAAGTCAACAGGACAACTTAACTTGAGTTGCTATTAAGTGCGCCCTTTCCTACAATATATCCAAAAGATAAATGGAAAGGAAGCGCTTTTTAATGAAAACTGTAAAAATCGGCTTTGCGCCCACCCGGCGCAGTATTTTCTCTGCCCCGGATGCCATCAAGTTCGCGGACCTGACGCGCCAGCGCCTGCGGGAGCTGAACGTGGAATTTGTGGATATTACGGATATCAACAAAGAGGGACTGCTGTACCAGGAATGCGACCGCATCGAGATCGAGAGGAAGTTTCGCACGGCGGGCATTGACGGCCTGTTCCTGCCCCATGGCAATTTCGGCACCGAGTATGAGTGCGCCCGCCTGGCCAAGGCGATGGGTGTGCCTGTGCTGCTGTGGGGGCCGCGGGATGAGCGGCCGGAGCCGAACGGCGTCCGCCTGCGGGACACCCAGTGCGGCCTGTTTGCCACGGGCAAGGTGCTGCGCCGGTTTGGGGTACCCTTTACCTATATGACCAACTGCCGCCTGACGGATCCGGAATTTGTGCGGGGGATTCAGACCTTCCTGGCTGTGTGCAGCGTGGTGCGCACCTTCCGAAGCATCCGTATTTTGCAGATCGCGCCCCGCCCCTATGATTTCTGGAGCACCATGTGCAACGAGGGAGAGCTGCTGGAGAAATTCAATGTGCAGCTTGCCCCTATCCCCATGCCGGAGCTGACGGCGGAGATGAAGCGGGTGAAGGCGGAGGGCGTTGAGGTCGCCAAAACAGTGCGCTACTGCCGCTCCTGCATGAACATTGAGATCACGGAGGCGGAGCTTGAAAATGTGGCGGCGCTGAAGGCGGCAATGAAAAATCTGGCCGCAAAGTACGGCTGCAGCGCGATCGCCATCCAGTGCTGGAACGAGCTGCAAAATGAGATCGGCATCATGCCCTGCGCGGCCAACAGCCTGCTCAACGAAGAGGGGATCCCAACGGTCTGCGAGACGGATATCCACGGAGCGATCACGGCGCTGATGGTGGAGGCGGCATCTCTGGAGGGAAAACGCAGCTTCTTCGCCGACTGGACGGTGCGCCACCCGGACAACGAAAACGGCGAACTGCTGCAGCACTGCGGCCCCTGGCCGATCTCGGTGGCGAGGGAAAAGCCCGCTATTACTTATCCGCTGGCCTTTGACCATCCCGGCGCGGTGGCAGCGGAGGCAAAGCACGGCAAGGTGACCCTGGCCCGGTTTGACGGTGACGGCGGCGAGTATTCCCTCCTGCTGGGCAATGCGGAGGGGATCGACGGGCCTTATACCAAGGGCACCTACCTGTGGGTGGAGGTGCAGAACCTGAAGCGCCTGGAGGCAAAGATCGTGGAGGGCCCGTATATCCACCACTGCGTGGGCATCCATGGCGACGTGGTGCCGGTGCTCTATGAGGCATGCAAATATATCGGTGTCAAGCCCGACCTGTATGACGGGAATGACGAGCAGGTCAAGGCGTTCCTGCGGGGGGAATAATATGAACTTCAAAGCTTTTTCCTATGATCTGCGCAGGGACTGCGTGGACATCATCATGGCCGGTGGCGGCGGCCATATCGGCGGAGACATGAGCCTGATGGATGTGCTGCTCTGGCTGTATTTCCGGGAGATGAATATCTCCGTGGAGAATCAGAATGACCCGAACCGGGACCGCTTTGTGCTCTCCAAGGGACACTCTATGGAAGCCTACTACGCGGTGCTGTGCACCAAGGGCTTTTTGGACCTGGAGGATGTCAAGGAGCGCTTCTCCAAATTCGGCAGCCCCTATATCGGGCATCCCAACAACCGGCTCCCCGGCATCGAGATGAATTCCGGCAGCCTGGGCCACGGCCTGCCCGTGTGCGTGGGTATGGCGCTGGCGGGAAAGCTGGATGGGCGGGATTACCGGGTGTATACCGTCATGGGGGACGGCGAGCTGGCGGAGGGGTCCGTGTGGGAGGCGGCGATGAGCGCCACCCAGTACGGCCTGGACAATCTGTGCGCCATCGTTGACCGCAACCATCTGCAAATTTCCGGCAGCACCGAGGAGGTAATGCACCAGGACAGCCTGCGGCAGCGCTGGGAGGCCTTCGGCTGGAATGTGATCACCGCCTACGGTCACGACTACCGGGCCATAAAAAAGGCGTTTGCTGAAGCCCGGGCCTGCAAGGGAAAGCCTACCCTGCTGATCGCTGAGACCATCAAGGGCTACGGCTCTGCGGTGATGGAGAACAAGGTGAGCTGGCATCATCATGTACCGACGAAGGAAGAATACACCCAGATCCTCGCTGATTTTGCGGCCAGAAAGGAGGACGCGTTCCATGAATAAAATACCCAATCGCCAGGCGATCTGCGATTGCCTGCTGGAGAAAGCCCAAACGGATCGGGATATTGTGGTCCTTTGCTCTGATTCCCGCGGCTCTGCCTCTCTGGCCCCCTTTTTCAAGGCGTTTCCGGCGCAGTCGATCGAGGTGGGCATTGCGGAGCAGGACCTGGTGAGCATTGCCGCCGGTCTTGCCTCCTGCGGCAAAAAGCCTTTCGCGGCTTCACCGGCCTGCTTTCTGTCCACCCGCAGCTACGAGCAGTGCAAAGTGGACTGCGCCTACTCCGACACCAACGTGAAGCTAATCGGCATCTCCGGGGGCGTCAGCTATGGGGCGCTGGGAATGAGCCATCATTCTGCCCAGGACATTGCCGCTATGGCCGCCATCCCCAATATGCGTGTCTATCTGCCCAGCGACCGTCACCAGACCCGCCGCCTGGTGGAGGCGCTGCTTCAGGATCAGAAATGCGCCTATATCCGGGTCGGACGGAATCCTGTGGAGGATATTTACAGCGAGGACAGCTGCCCCTTTGAGCTGAACAGGGCCACCTGGCTGCGCCGGGGGACGGATGTGGCCATTATTGCCTGTGGGGAGCTGGTGTACCCGGCACTCCGAGCGGCGGAGCTGCTGGAGGCCAAGGGAATTTCTGTCAGTGTACTGGATATGTACTGCGTCAAGCCTCTGGACAAAGAGGCAGTGATCGAGGCTGCCCGGAATGCCAGACTGGTGGTCACTGCGGAGGAGCACGCTCCCACCGGGGGCCTGGGAAGCATGGTCGCGCAGGTGGTGGCAGAGCACTGCCCCCGCCGGGTGAAGAATCTGACGCTGCCGGACAGCCCGGTCATCACCGGCACCAGCAGCGAGGTGTTCCACTACTATGGCCTGGATGCCCAGGGCATTGCAGGGACCGTTGAGGAGCTGCTATGAGCTACATTCTGTCCATTGACCAGAGCACCCAGGGCACCAAGGCACTGTTGCTTGACGGAACAGGAAGAATGCTGTGCCGCAGGGATGTGGAGCATGCCCAGCTGGTGGACGAAAACGGCTGGATCAGTCATGACCCCAGGGAGATCTATCGCAATACCATCGAGGCCGTCCGGCAGGTGATCGCCGCCGCGGCGATCGATGCGGGCCAGATCGAGGCGATGGGAATTTCCAACCAGCGGGAGACCTCCGTCTGCTGGGAACGGACCACTGGAGAGCCGATTTGCTCCGCCATTGTCTGGCAGTGCGGCAGGGCAAAGGAGGTTTGCCGGAAAATGGAGGCGGCGGGCTTTGGCGAGACGGTCCGCACGCATACAGGCATCCCGCTTTCTCCCTTTTTCCCTGCGTCAAAATTTGCCTGGATGCTGGAAAATGTGCCGGGCGCGGCAGAAAAAGCGGCGCGGCATGAGCTGTGCTTCGGCACGGTGGATACCTGGCTGATCTACTGCCTCACCGGCGGCGAAAGCTACCGAACGGATCATTCCAACGCCTCCCGCACCCAGCTGTTCAATATCTATAACCTGTGCTGGGATGTGCAGATCTGCACCGCCTTCGGCATCAATGCCGCCGATCTGCCGGAGGTCACGGACTCCGACGGCTGCTTTGGGTACACGGATGTGGGCGGCGTGCTGCCCCGCAGGATCCCGATCCGAGGGGTGATGGGGGACTCCCATGCCGCGCTGTTCGGTCAGGGCTGCCTGACCTCCGGCATGGCGAAAGCCACCTATGGCACCGGCTCATCCATCATGCTGAACATTGGCAGGACGCCGGTGGAAAGCAGGAACGGCCTGGTCACCAGCCTGGCCTGGAAATACCGGGGCGAGGTCCACTATGTCATGGAGGGCAACCTGAACTATACCGGCGCGGTGATACGGTGGCTGGAAAAGGACCTGGGGCTGGTGGCATCCGCGTCCCAGACCCAGGAATTGGCCCGGCAGGCCAATCAGGAGGACACTACCTACCTGGTGCCCGCCTTTACCGGCCTGGGCGCGCCCTACTGGAACAATGATGCCCGGGCCCTGATCTGCGGCATTTCCCGCCTGACGGGCCGGGCAGAGCTTGTCAGAGCAGGCCTGGAGTGCATTGCCTACCAGATCACGGATATCGTAAGAGCAATGGAAAAGGATACCTCCATGCGCCTGCGCCAGCTTCGGGTGGACGGCGGTCCGACCCGCAATGATTACCTGATGCAGTTCCAGAGCGACCTGACGGGAGCGGAACTGCGTGTGCCCTCCAATGAGGAGCTGTCCGGCATCGGGGCCGCTCTGATGGCAGGCCTGGCGGCGGGGGTATACCGCGACGAGGTCTTCGAATCGCTGCGATATACCTCTTTCATCCCTGCCATGGATCCAGCACTTTGTGCCCGTAAATATGCCGGCTGGAAGGAAGCGGTGCGTCTGGCGACCCAGGGCAGCTTTTAAAGGAAAAAGGATCCTCCCTCCCTAAAAGAAGCCCTTGAAGTCACCGTGGGGCGGCTTCAAGGGCTTCGCGTTACTCTTCGATGACCACAAGCTCCTGGTCATAGATGCTGGGGATTTCAAAGCGGATCGTGTTCCCGTCGAAGACGGAGGGGACTTCGATCCCCAGATTCCGCAGTTCGATTCGGCGGGCCGGTACGCTGGAGCGCAGAGCGACCGCTTCCGGGCCGACGGTGTAGTATTCCTCCACCGAGCCGGGCCATTTCCCCAGGCCGGAATGGTTCAGAAGCTGCAGGACAAAGCGGCGTTGCGCTTCCTGCCGGTACAGGACGCAGGACAGCTCCCCCGGTCCCTCCACGGTGAAGGGTTCCTGCCCGTTCAGCACCCAGCGGATGGCATTTTTCAGCAGATTCCCCTGGTCTACGGAGCAGGTCAGGCCGCTTCTGCGGTCGATATCAGCAGCAAGGTATACTACCCGTCCGCCATAGCCGGTGTCCCCGGCGAAAATGCAGCCGTCATCCGAGTCGTGTTTCCCGTCGGGGATAAAAGCGGTTTCCGGCGGATACACCGGGAAGGGCGGCACCAACGTGGCCAGCGATTTCAGACGGCTGCTGCTTACGTGATACAGGTCGCCGCCGAACTCGATGATCTGTGTATCCTCGAAGCCCCGGAAGATCGGGTGCTCCGGCGCGTGGATCCGCAGATAGGTGTGGTGGGCATAATTCGCCACTCCGGCGTAAATGGGATTGACGCTGGGGCTTGCTTCGATGGGTGCGCGCTCCTGCCGCTCCAGGCCGAACAGCTCATCCAGCGGGAAATGCTTGCGGGGATAGCCCCATGCGTCCAGCATGCCGGTGGCGCCGGAATAGACAATGCTCCCGCCGCCCTTTACAAACTGGATCACGTCATCCAGCTGCTCGTCGGTCATGACGGCAATGTCAGGCAGGATGATCGCCTTCAGGCTGCTGCCCGCGCCCTTCAGCTGGCGGATGTCCAGGGGGCGGAAGGGGATCCGCCCGCGCTTCAGCGCGCTGATCATTCCCTCCATAGGGGCAATGGTGCGGGATTGGCACTGATCCATGCCGTAGTAGTAGGTGTTCTTGAAGTTGCGGATCAGGGCGACGTTGGCCACGGGGTGACGGTCGTACAGATATTGCTCGTTGGAAATGTGCCAGCGGTACATATCCGCTCCGTTGCGGAAGGCGCGACGGTCTTCTTGTACGCCGCCGATAAAGTGGCAGGAGGGGGAGATGCCCGCGACCATTCCGGCCCGCATCCAGCTGTCTGTCTCACCCTTGACGTTGGCGGCCTTGCGCATAAAGGAGGGCACCATGTGGTAGGTGGCCACGCTTTCAATCACCAGAGCGTCGTCTCCGAAGATCTCATGCATGGACAGGCCCTGCAGCGTGTTGGCGTCAAACCCGGTGGCGCTCATGCGGATCTGGCCGTCAATCATCACTGCCTTGCCGTCGGCGGCATACTCCGTGTAGTCCATGGCCATGTCTACGGCACTCTTGTTATAGGCGTCCGGGTGGAGCATGGCAAGGTATACGCAGTCCTCCCCGCCGTACTGCTTGGAAAGACTGTTGAACCAATGGTACAGCTCCGTGCGCCGCCTGCGGTTCCAGTCCAGCCACACCCGATAGGCATGGTCGGAGAAATCCACCTTGACCGGCAGTTCCATTCCAGTGTCGGCGCGGAATTTCCGCCTGCAGGTGTCGCAGTAGCAGATCAGCCCCCCCTGGCCGGCCCAGGAGTTGTCCGCCATGCCGTCAGGGTGATAGCGCTGAATGATCTCCCGTATCATCCCGGCAAGCTGCTGGGTGTAGTACCCGGTATTCACGCAGGTAAAGTAACGGTTGTCCGCCGCCTTGATGGGGTTGCCGTCAATATCCCGGGAAAACCATTCCGGCTTGTCCCGCAGCAGCTCGCCGGTGGCCTGGTTGCTGTCCATGCGGGCGATGATGACAAGTCCCTCCTCCCGGGCGGCATCGCTGAAGGCCTTGAAAAAGTCCTTCCCGTCCAGGGATTTGGCCAGATACTGATAGGGATTGCTGGTGGGGTAGTAGCCGATGGTGCCGGCGGCGTTGATGATGGTGCCCTGGATCTGGTTGTCCCGCCAGTATTGACGCCACTGTTCAATGTCGCAGTCACGGGGATCCAGCTCGGAAAGATTGCATTGCATCCAGCGGTGCGCGCGCCGGTACCAGGGAAGGGTATTGTTCATGTTCATATCTCCTTATCTGTTTGCGGGATTGCCGTATGCGGCTTTGCCGTTTTTACTCGTAGGTTGGGCTGGGGGCATAGAAGGGATTTTTTGCTTTTTCCGCCTCCCGGATGGTGATGGGAATGGTACACGTTCCATGTTTCTGGCTTTTGACCTGGACCGTAGCGCTGCCCGTTGCCCCGGTGGGCTGGAGGACGGCAAAGGCTCGGCCGGCAAAGGTGGTACGGGTGCGGTCGAAGAAGTTTTCCTCGCTTTTGGGATCGGCGGAGCCAAAGCCCAGGACAGCCAGCGGGCCGGTGACCTTCAGGGTGACCCGGTCCTCCACGGCGTATTTTCGGGTCCCCTGGCCGTCGGTCAGCTCAATTTCCAGGAAAGCCAGGTCTGAGCGGCGGTTGGTCAGAGCGGTGCTGCTGCATGTGGCGGTGAGTACCGTAGCGCTTCCGGCGGTGGACAGCTCCCACTGCCCGATGCTGACGCCATCTTTGTAGGCAACAGCTTTCAGAGTGCCGGGCTGGTAGGTGATTTCAAACCGGGCGATATAGAGATTTTCCTCCCCCGCCGCCGCGGTGCCCAGGGATTTGCCGTTGAGGAACAGCTCCACAGAGTCCCCCAGGGTGTAGACCTCCACGCTGGTGCGCTGCCCCTCGCAGCCCTCAAAGGTCCAGGAGCCGACATAGTCGTTCCAGGCCCAATGGGTGGTCACATGGGGACGGCTGTGATTCTTGGGATCCTGGACGGCAATGTAGGGGGCGGTCCTGTGGCGGAACAGGATCTCATGATAATAGGAGGCGGGGCGGCGGTCGCCGGTGATGTCCACATCCGCGTTGTAGGCGATGTACCAGGGGTACTCGCCCCGGTTTCCCCGCCGGGCCGCGGGGGAGTAGTCCACCCGGCCCTTGCCCGCATCCCCCAGGTAATCCCAGGCGGCGTAAACAAACTGACCCAGGAACCAGGGGCTGCGCTCGGCCAGCGTCGTGCAGTAGATCAGCTCCCGGGGGCGGACCTCGGTGCCCAGGATCATTCGGGAAGGGTAAGATTCGTGATCCAGCAGATACCGCTCTGAAAGGTAGCTGTAACCCGCCACATCCACGGCGGCAAAGGCCTCCGCCGTTTTCTTGGCGATGATGGGATCGAGGATCAGGTCCACTGCCGAGTCTTTCATCTGCTGGAGCAGCTCGTCCATGGTGCAGCTGTGCTCGTTGGCATAGGCGCACAGGAAGGGACGGACAGAGTAAGCGCCGTCGATGGAGTTGGTGATGAGCCGGTTGGGGTCCTCCCGCCGGATGAAGGCAGCCATTTCCCGGCTGATGGCTGCGCCCATGCTGTCGCCGGTCTCCACGATCTCGTTTCCGATGGAGTACATAATGACGCTGGGGTGATTGTAGTCCTTCGCGATCATCCGCTCCAGATCGGCCATGTGGAATTCCTGGAAGAACAGGGAGTAGTCAAAGTCGTTCTTCTCGTCGTTCCACACGTCAAAGATCTCGTCCAGCACCAGCATCCCCATCCGGTCGCAGGCATCCAGGATGGCGCGTGAGGCGGGCGCGTGGGCGCAGCGGATGGCGTTGAAGCCGCATCCCTTCAGGATCTGGATCCGCCGCAGAGCGCAGGCATCATACTCGTTGGCGCCGATAACGCCGTTGTCGTGGTGGATGCATCCGCCCTTCAGAATGACCCGCTCCCCGTTGACGCGGAGCCCGTGCACCGGGTCCAGGGAGATGGTTCGAATGCCGAAGGGGGAGCCTGCCCGGTCGATGATCTTGTGGTCGCGCACCAGCTGGACTTCCACCTGGTACAGGCTGGGGCTGCCCACGCTCCAGGCCTCCGGGCCCGGGACGTACAGCTTCTGATAGATCGTGTTGGCGGCCTGGGGAAAAAAGCTGACGGGAGTGGTGTCCTCGGCGACCACATTCCCGGCAGGGTCCGTAATGCGGGCGATCACCAGTGTATCCTGGGCGGCAATGGTTTTATTGGTCAGGGTGGTGCGGATCCCGATCACCGCCAGGTCCCGCTCCAGTGAGCAGGTATCCACCCGCAGGCCATCCGGCTCGATATACAGCAGCCCGCTGACATGGAGCCGTACATCCCGATAGATGCCGCCCCCGGAATAGCACCGGGTATCCGCGCCGCTGCGGGAAACGACCTTGATGACGTTGTTCTCCCCGTGCCGCAGAAACTTATCCAGGTCCAGGAAAAACCGGCTGTAACCGTAGGGGCATTTGCCGGCAAAGCAGTCGTTGACGAAGAACATGGCATTGGCGTACACGCCGCCAAATTCCAGTACACAGTGAGACTGGGCCGTTTCTGGGGGAAAGAAGTAGGTTTTTGTGTATACGTAGGTCCCACCCGGATAGTAGCCCGCCAGATTTCCGCGCCGGACATTGGGGGAGCGCTTTTTGCCGATCATGGCATCATGGGGGAGCGTCACCTCCGTAAGGGGGGCACATTCGTTGTGGAACCTTGCCCGCAGGTCGTCGGAGTCCGTAAAGAACCAGCTGTCATTGAACAGATATGTCTGCATCTCAAAATCCTCCTGGCTGAAAAATGTCGCGGGGGGGAGATATTGCGAATGAGATCGGTAATTTTAATAATTGAAAAACAGAAGAAAAAGAATTCAAAAACTTTGAGCTGTCTGCAATTATAAAAGGCAAAAATGGAATTGTCAAGAGAGAGAAACGAACAAAACAGCAGAGAACATGGGTGCACTATTTTAAAGATTTTATATTTTGAAACGTGGTTCTGTGGACGACAGCTTGTAAAATCTATTCATAATCCATAAAAATCAATTAGATATATTTGACAAACTAGCGAATTTTAATAATTAAAAATTATCGGTGTTTTCTGAAATAACTGTTGACAGACAGAGAAGAATCAGATAGAATCATAAACAGAAAGAATGTTTTAATAATTAAAATCCAGTCGACGGATGACTGGTTTTAATAAGACGGCACCGTACAATTCGAAAAAAGGCGCAGCGGAAGACCTTGGGCAGGCCCAAAAATCAAAAGCGGAGAAAACCCCAAATAGCGCGGCCTGTTTTTGATGAGAGGGAAGGACGGCAGAACTTCGCTGCGACTTACAGACGCATTTGCCCGGTGACGCCACAAAAACAAAAAAGGAGAAATGACATGAAAAAGCTTGTAACCCTCATGCTCGCAGTGATGCTGGTGATGACTCTTGTTCCGGCATACGCGGCAGCAGACGCCTCCACCAAGGACACCGTGGTGGTTGCCACTTCCGTAGAACCCACCGTTTACTTTATGCAGCACTCCGAACTGGGCCAGAAGGCTTCCTTCGCAAAGGACTGCGCCATCCTGTACAACATCTATGATATGTTGTTTGTCATCAATGACAACGGCGAATTTGAGCCGCGTCTGGGCCTGGGCTATACCGTATCCGACGATGGCCTTACCTACACCGTGGAGATCCGTGACGACGCCTATTTCAGCAACGGCGAGAAGGTAACGGCAGAGGATGTGGCCTTCTCCGCAAACCTGATGAAGGAGCAGGTGCCCAACAACGCCCGCGGCATGTTCACCAACTTTGAGGTGGCCGAGGTGGTGGATGACACTCATGTCAGCTATACCCTTTCCGCTCCTTTCGCGGCTTTCCCCAACTGCTGGACCTCCAGATGCGTCCCCATCATCTGCAAGAGCTACTATGAAGAGGTGGGCGAGGACGGCTACCAGGAAAATCCTGTTGGCTCCGGCCCCTACATTTTCAAGAGCAAGGAAGCCGGCCAGTCCGTCACTCTGGTGGCCAATCCCGATTACTGGGGCGGCAAGCCTGCCATTGAGAATGTCGTGTTCAAGGTCATCGCCAATGTCAATACCCAGTTCCTGTCCCTGAAGGCAGGCGAGGTGGACGTCATCCTGAACGCGGATGTGGCTTCCTGCCTGCAGCTGGACGGCAGAGATCTGGCCTATGCGGACGGCGCCTCCGGCACCCGCGCGGTCGCGCTGATCAACACCAATCCCGACGCACCCAACGCCGCCACCAATCCCATGCTGAACGAAAGCATCCGTAAGGCGGTTGCCAGCTGCGTGGATCGCGAATCCATCCTCATCGGCGCCTGCGAGGGCCTGGGCAACGAGCAGTGGGTGGAAATGCTGGCCACCTACACCGGCGTTCCCGACGTTTCTACGCTGACCCAGGCGCTGCCCTATGACATTGACGCGGCTAAGGCTTACCTGGACGAGGGCGGCTACAATGGCGAAAAGGTAGAGTTGCTGGTCGTTTCCGGCTCCCGCCTGGAAAAGGCTGCCAACGTGCTCCAGGCTTCCATGCTGGAGGCCGGCATCAACGCCGAGGTGGTTGCCACCGACGCTCCCACCAGCACCAACCAGTTCTATTCCGCCGCTTTCCAGATCTACTTCCTGGAGACCACCGGCTCCCTGTATGACTCCTCCGCACTGAACAACATCTACACCGGCGGCACCGCGGATCCCTTCATGCCCGCCGACGACTACACCTGGTTCAAGGACACCATCACCACGCAGATGCAGACCACCGATCCCGAGGCAAGACAGGCCCTGACCGGCGAGCTGCTGAACTTCATCAATGAGAAGGTCCAGGCGCTGCCTCTGTACAATCCCGCCTCTGTGGTTGCCTACAACACCGGGCTGGATGGCGTGGCTGCCCATCCGCAGACCTACTGCTTCCTGAACGAGTGGTCCTGGAAATAATTCACACGCCTTAGCGGCAACATAGGGAACCTTGGATCTACCCGGGGCCCTGTTGACTTCCAACTTCGGGCGGCCTTTATTAAACATAAGGCCGCCCGTTTTGTAGAATGGAGTAAGTATGGTTAAATACATATGCAAGCGGCTCCTGATGCTGATTCCTGTCATGCTTGGGATATCGCTTTTTATCTTTTTGATCCTTTCGCTGACCCCGGGCGACCCAGCAAAGCTGATTCTGGGCCTGGAGGCAGCGCCGGAGGACCTGGAAGCCCTGCGGGAATCCCTGGGCCTGAACAAGCCTGTTCTGGTGCAGTATCTCACCTATATCTGGAATGCGTTCCATGGTGATTTTGGCACGTCCTGGTTTCTGAATCGCCCGGTTTTGCAGGACTTTATGACTTATATTCCCAACACCTTCTATATGGCGGTGCTGGCGAATCTGATCGCAACGGTTTTCGGCATCCCTCTGGGCATCCTTGCGGCGATCAAGCACAACAAGACCCCGGATTACATCGTGACGTTCTTCGCACTGCTGTTTACCTCGGCACCCAGCTTCTGGGTGGGTATGCTCTGCCAGATCCTGTTTTCCATCAAGCTGGGGATACTCCCGGCCTCCGGCGCATCCTCCCTGCGCCATTTCATTCTTCCGTCCTTCTGCATGGGCGCGATGGCCATGGCGACCAACATGCGCTCCACCCGGACCTGGCTGCTGGACAGCATCCGCTCGGATTATGTCCGCACCGCCCGCGCCAAGGGCGCGCCGGAGCGCAGAGTGATCGTAAAGCACGCCCTGCGCAATTCCCTGCTGCCCGTCGTCACCAGCCTGGGCATGAATTTTGCCGGCGCGATGGCGGGCACGGCGGTATCGGAGGCTGTTTTTGCGATCCCCGGCATTGGCACCTATCTGACCGGCGGCGTTAAATCCAAGGATGTGCCCATCGTCTGCGGCTGCGTGATCTTGATCGCACTGATCGTGGGCGTGATCAACCTGCTGGTGGATCTGCTTTACGCGGTGATCGATCCCCGCGTAAAGTACAATTGATTGAGGTGAACCAATTATGGATGCAAAGAGAAGAGCTGAAATACGAAAGCAGTATAAAAAGAACAGTCAGGTCACCATGGTCCTGAAGCGCTTCTGCAAAAACAAGCTTTCGATCATCGGTTTCACGATTATTGCCGTTCTGGTGATCATGATCGCCACGGCTCCGCTGTATTGCGATTACAGCCTGGTGATCAAGCAGTCGCTGAAGGAGCGCTTCCTCAGCCCCGGTACCGCGGGACATTTGTTCGGCACCGACCAGTATGGACGGGATCTGTTCGCCCGGATCGTATACGGCGGAAGGATCTCGCTGTTCTGCGGCCTGGTCACCATTGGCATCTCCTTTGTCATCGGTATGATCCTGGGCTGCTGCGCGGGCTACTTCGGCGGCACCGTTGACACGGTCATCATGCGCATCTGCGACTGCCTGATGGCGATCCCCGGACTGATCCTGGCCATGGCCATTGTGGCGGCGCTGGGGCAGGGTGTCGTGAATATGCTCATTGCCCTGTCAATCTCCCAAATTCCGCGGGATGCCCGGCTGGTGCGCTCCATCGTCATGACCATGCGCGGGCAGGAGTACATCGAGGCTGCGCGGACCTACGGTCAGAAAACGCCCCGGGTCATGCTGACGCATATCGTACCCAACATCATCGGGCCGGTTATGGTCAACGCCATGATGGGCCTGGGCGGCACGATCCTGAGGATCGCCTCCCTGGGCTTTCTGGGGATCGGCATTTCCTCCCCCACCCCGGAATGGGGAACCATTATTTCCGAGAACCAGGTCCAGATCCAGTATCACCCGTTCCTGGGCATCATCCCCGGCGTCTTTATCATGCTCACCGTTTTGAGCTTCAGCTTCATCGGCGACGGTCTGCGGGATGCACTGGACCCCAAAATGAAGAATTAAGGAGGGAAGAACCAAATGGAGCAGCTATTGCATGTGAAAGACCTGTGCGTGCAGTATAAAACGGATGATTCCCTGGTGCATGCCCTGAATGGCTTTTCCCTGGATATCGCCAAGGGCGAAACCGTGGGCCTGGTGGGCGAGACCGGCGCGGGCAAGACGACCTTTGCCCTGTCCGTTTTAAAGCTTCTGCCGGAGGATGTGGGCGAGATCACCGGCGGTGAGATCGTCTACAAGGACACGGATGTGATCAAGGCCAGCCGCAAGGAGATGCGCAAGCTGCGGGGTAACGAGATCTCCATGATCTTCCAGGACCCCATGACCGCGCTGAACCCGGTGCTTACCGTGGGCGAGCAGATCAAGGAGGTGCTGGACCTGCACTTCCCTGATATGGACGATGCGGCAAAGGAAAAGCGGGTGGACGAGATGCTCACACTGGTGGGCATTCTGCCGGAACGGAAGAAGCAATTCCCCCATCAGTTCTCCGGCGGCATGAAGCAGCGGGTGGTGATCGCCATCGCGCTGGTGTCCGAGCCGATGCTGCTGCTGGCGGACGAGCCGACAACGGCGCTGGATGTGACCATCCAAGCGCAGATCCTTCAGATCATGAAAGAGCTGAAGGAGAAGATGAATTCCTCCATGGTGTTCATCACCCATGATCTTGGCATTGTGATGGAGTTCTGCGATTCCGTTGCCGTGTGCTACGGCGGCGAGGTCATTGAGCGGGGGACCATCGACGAGGTGTATTTCCGCAGCGCCAACCACCCGTATACCAGCGGCCTGTTTAACTGCCTCCCGGATTCCAACATCGGCGCCGCCCGGCTTTCTCCCATTCCGGGGAATGTGCTGGACCCCACTGTGGAGACCAAGGGCTGCAAATTTGCGGACCGCTGTGAGCACTGCACCCAGCGGTGCCGGGAAGAAGCGCCTGCAATGCACCTGGTGGGCGGCACCCACTCCATCAAGTGCCACTTATTCGGAGAGGCGGGGAATGTGAAATGAGCAAGGTAATCATTGAGACAAGGAATCTGAAAAAATACTTCTCCACCAATGCCGGTGTGGTCCACGCAGTGGACGACGTGTCCCTGACCATCAACGAGGGCGAGACCCTGGGCGTGGTGGGTGAGTCCGGCTGCGGCAAGTCCACTCTGGGCCGTACCATTATCCGCCTTTACGAGCCGACGGAGGGCGATGTGCTTTTCGAGGGAAAGAGCATCGTCAACATGAAGGAAAAGGAATACAGTGCTGTCCGCCGGAATATGCAGATGATCTTCCAGGACCCCTATTCCTCTCTGGATCCCAGAATGTCCGTCAGCTCCATCATTTCCGACCCCATCCGGGTCAACTACCGCGGCATGTCCGCCGCCCAGCGGCAGGAGAAGATCGAGGACATCATGGAGCTGTGCGGTATCCCGCCCCGCCTGTACAACGCCTACCCTCATGAGATGGACGGCGGCCGGCGGCAGCGTGTGGGTCTGGCCCGCGCCCTGGCGCTGGATCCCAAGTTCATTGTCTGCGATGAGCCGGTTTCCGCGCTGGATGTGTCCATCCAGGCCCAGATTTTGAATCTGCTGATGGATCTGCAGGAGGCGAAGAACCTCTCGTACATGTTCATTACCCACGATCTGAATGTGGTGCGCCACATCAGCAATTACATCATGGTCATGTACATGGGACAGGTGGTGGAATACGCCGAGCGCAGCGATCTGTTTGCTCACCAGTATCACCCCTATACCCAGGCGCTGCTGTCCGCCATCCCCTCCACCAATCTGAGCATGCGGGGCAGGGCGCGCAAGGTCATCAAGGGCGAGGTCGCCAACCCCATTAATCCGGCTCCCGGCTGCCGCTTTGCGCCCCGCTGCCCCTACGCAACGGACAAGTGCAGAGAAAACCAGATCATGGTGGAGGTCGAGCCGAACCATTTTGTCGCCTGCCATGAGGCAACAAAGGGTATGAAATAGTCCGGCATTCCCCCGGGCCCGGGATGCTCCCGGCCCGGAGGAGCCACACTGGAGGAAATACCTATGGATACGAATTCGCTGAAAGAAATGGAGCACAAAAAATATTCCCGCGGCTTTGCGGGGATCGAAGACCATCTTCAGCCCGGAGAGCATGTTCTGGCAGCTTCCTACCGTCAGAGCAGCATTGCGGTGGTGATTTCCGTGGCATTCCTGGGCCTGTGCTGCGCGCTCGACAGCGTGTCCTTCTTCCGTTCACGCATGGTCGTGGGCGGCCTGGCGGCCCTGTTCGGCGGATGCGCGCTGCTGGCCGCGGCCTATTGGCTGTTCACCGGCGCGAAGAGAGCATACGCTTTTGTGACGGAAAGACGGTTCGTCTACGTATCCGCCGTCCCCTGGGGACAGAAAACAACAGTTCGGCAGGTGTCCCTGCCGGAGATATTGGAGGCAAAGCTTCTGCGCAGCGTCGCGCTGAACAAGAACAGCCGCGCGGGCCAGATCGTTATAAAAACGAAGGAGAGAAAATGGCTGGTGGAAAATCTGCGGGATGCGTCCTCGGTTTTTCATGAGCTGAACAACGCCGGGCATGGCCGGGAGGACGAAGGCTTCCTGCAGACCTGACGCAGCATTCGGTCATTTTGCATATATTAAAAAGGAGAACATCATGCGATACATCGTTGCTCAGAATCCAAACCAGGAAACGGAGGCGGGGACCCGCTTTCAGACCATTTCCCAGGCGGCCCGGCTGGCTGCGCCGGGGGATGAGATTCTGGTCTATCCCGGAATTTACCGGGAGCATGTGGACCCGGCCCGGGGCGGCGCGGATGCGGCAAGCTCCATTTGCTACTGGGCGGCGATCCCCGGCACCGCCGTGATCTCCGGCGCGGAAGTCCTGACGGGCTGGGAAAGACTGGAGGGAACCACCTGGACGGCCCGGGTACCCAACAGCATATTCGGAGACTACAACCCTTACGCCACGGTGCTGTTCGGCGACTGGTATCAGTCCACCCGCCGCAACACCGCCGGAGAGGTGTATCTGGACGGTGTGTCGCTGTATGAGGCAGAGTCGGTGGAGGAGGTGCTGCTGGGGGAGCGCTATGCCCCCTCCTGGGAGCCGGAGTGCTCCAACCGCAAATGGTTTGCCCAGGTACAGCAGGACTGCACCGTTTTTTATGCGAATTTCCAGGCGGCGGATCCCAACAGCCACTGCGTGGAGATCAATGTCCGCCGCAACCTGTTTTACCCCACCAGGACGGGCATCGATTATATTACCGTGTCCGGCTTCGAGCTGCGCCAGGCGGCGACCACCTGGGCACCGCCCACTGCCGAGCAGGAGGGCGCCGTCGGCCCCCACTGGTCAAAAGGCTGGGTCATTGAAAATTGCGAGATCCACGATTCCAAATGCGTGGGGCTTTCACTGGGCAAGCCCGTGCAGCCGGGTAACGAAAACGGCTGGAGCCGGGGAAGCTTCAAGCACGGCACCCAGCTGGAGCGCGAAGCGGTCTGCACCGCCTGGAAGTTGGGCTGGAGCAAGGAACGCATCGGCCACCATACTGTCCGCAACTGCCGTATCCACCACTGTGAGCAGGCGGGCATTGTGGGGCATTTGGGGGCGGCCTTCTGCCGGATCGAACAGAATCACATCCATCACATCAATGTCAAGCAGCTGATCCTGGGCCAGGAGATCGCGGGCATCAAGCTCCATGCCGCCATTGATACCCAGATCGTGGGCAATCGGATCGACCACTGCACCCGCGGCCTGTGGCTGGACTGGCAGGCCCAGGGAACAAGAGTTTCCCGGAACCTGTTTTATGCCAACCAGACCCCAGAGTATGCCCAGGCAGTTATGTCCACGCTTTGCGGCGAGGACCTGTTTATTGAGGTGAGTCATGGCCCGACCATCGTGGACAACAATCTGCTGCTTTCCGCCTATTCCGGGCGGATCAGCACCCAGGGCGTGGCATTCCTTCATAACCTGATCTGCGGGCCGTTTAAGTTTATCGGTCTGGGGCAGAACAACGGTTACAGCACCCAGGTCCGCTATACGCCCTATCATGATCCTCATGATACCACCATTGCCGGGTTTATGTCGCTTTTGCATGGTGATATGCGCTTTTACAACAACATTTTCATCCAGCAGGAATTTGATTACGCCCGATTCTCCTCCTTGGCGGGTGGAGTCATTCGCTGCAACGGAACGTCGGGTACTCATCCCTACGATGAGTACCCGACCGAGAAGGAATATCAGGATATGATGGCCCTCTTTCCCATCCGCGAGGCGGAGCACTATTATGGCCCTCTGCCGGTGGCCTGCGCGGGGAACGCCTATTTTAACGGCGCGCAGCCCTGGAAGAAGGAGAATGCCCCCGTCATCGAAAACGGGATCCACATCACTCTGGAGGAGACGGAGGGCAGACTCCTGCTGAAAACCGACCTCTACCGGCATTTGCGGAGCCGGGAGTGGAGGCTCTACCAAACGGAGGATCTGGGCGTTGCCATGGAGCCTCAGCAGCGTTTTGAAAACCCGGATGGCAGTGATATCTGTTTCTCGCAGGACTATTTCGGCAGGCGCTTTGCCGAAGCGGTCCCCGGCCCCTTTGCGGTGCAGCCGGAGACGGAGGATGCGTCATTTGTGATAGCCTAGCAGATCGGAGGCCTTGGCCACCAAAGGTTTCAGCCTTGCCCGGTATTCCGCGATGTACAGATCCGTCAGCTTGGATACAGATCCGCTGATGCTGATGACGGCCACGATATGCTGGGTGTAGTCGTAGACCGGGAAGGCCAGGCAGCGAACGCCCAGCTCACATTCCTCATCGTCGATGGCATAGCCGTTGATGCGGCCCTTTTCCACCGCGTCACGCAGGAGCTCCGGGTTCATGATCGTGTGGGAGGTGTAGCGGATGAATTCCTCCTGGCTGATGTATTCCTGGAATTGCTTTTCGGAGAATTCCTGGAGCAGCAGCTTTCCCGCGCCGGTGCAGTACAGCGGGGCGATCTTGCCGATCCGCTGAAGCGGAAGCAGGATCTGATCCGCCGGGGCGACGACCTTCAGATAGATGCAGGAGTTGCTGTATCGGGTGATCAGATTGGCCCGGCAGCCGGAGGCCTTGGCGATCTCCCGCAGAACGGGGTAGAGAATATTGCTTAGGTCGATCTTGGAGGAAAGGTTGTAGGCGATCTCACAGATCTTGTAGGTCAGCTGATACCGCCCGGTTTCCGGCTCCTGCTTGGCGTAGCCTCGGTTGATTAGGCTGGTGAGAAAGCGGGATACGGTGCTGGCATTCATCTCCATGGCTGCGGCAATGTCCGACAGCCGCAGCGGGGAATCCTGCATGGCTAGAAATTCCATCAGAGCAAGCAGCTTGTCCGATGACTGGTTGGCAAGGGAGTCGCTTTTGGGCATGGCAAATTTCTCCTTTAACGTTGATTCTTTCCAGAATGTATCTGATTGGATTATATCACAGAGTTTTAATATTTGAAATACTAATTCAGAAGTTTTTTCCAAAATAATGACAGAAGCGCCGGCTTGAGCCGCAGGCCATTGGGACAGGTGCTTTTTTTGCAAGGGAGGACAGCAGCATGGATGATTTTCGCACCCTATGGGATCGGCGGGTAGGCGCTCCGTTTTCTGCGGAGCAATTCCAGAGCCCGCCGGCTGACCTGCGCGGTGTGCCGTTCTGGTCATGGAACTGCGGTATGACCCGGGAGATGATCACGGAGCAGGCGGAAATGTTCCGGGATATGGGCTTCGGCGGTGTGTTTATCCACTCCCGAACGGGTATGGAGGTGGAATACCTCTCCCAGGAGTTTTTTGATTTAGTGCTGTTTGCCAAGGCAGAATGCCAGCGGCTGGGGCTGCGGATGTGGCTGTACGATGAGGATCGCTGGCCCTCCGGCGCGGCAGGCGGCAAGGTCACCCGGGATGGAGCCCATCGGGCGGAATATCTGCTGTTTACGCACAGAAAGTACGGGCAGTGCGGGAACGCCCAATGTTCCATGAGAAAGCCGATCCTCCCCGGAAGAGGCGGCAGCCGCAATGAAAACGGAACGCTGCTCGCCTGCTACGATGTAGAACTGGACGAGGACGGCTGCCTACTCCGCTACGCCGGATACCGGGGCGGAGAACCAAGGGGAGAGCTGTGGTACGCGTACCTGGAGCAGGCGGAGCCGTCCGCCTGGTTCAATGGCTCCACATATATCAATGTCCTGGACGCGGATGCGGTCGCGGCCTTTACCCAGGTGACGCACGAGGCGTACAAGTCCTGCCTGGGGGAGGCACTGGGCCGCGAGATACCTGCCTTTTTTACGGATGAGCCACAGCATGTTTACATGCAGCCGATGATCTCCCCGCAGCGGAAAAACTGCATTTTTCTTCCGTGGAGCCGCAGCTTCGCCCAGTCATTCCTTCAGGACAAGGGTTATGACATTCTGGACCGGCTCCCGGAGGTGGTCTTTCAGTTTCCATCAGTCAAGGCACGCTATGATTATCACAACCATGTGGCGGACCTGTTTGCCCGGAATTACTGCGGCACTCTCGCCGACTGGTGCCGGGAAAACGGTGTGATGCTGACAGGCCACCTGATGTTTGAGCCGACGCTGCAAAGCCAGACGCTTTTTATCGGCGATGCCATGCGATGCTACCCGCTGTTCGATCTGCCGGGCATGGACATCCTGGCGGATGCCCACGAATATAACACAGCAAAGCAGGTCCAGTCCGTGTCGCACCAGCTGGGGGCACCGGGGGTGATCTCGGAGCTGTACGGAAAATCCGGCTGGGATTACGATTTCCGGGGACATAAGCTCCAGGGTGATTGGCAGGCGGCGTTGGGTGTTACCCTCCGGGTGCCGCACCTGTTCTGGGCTTCCATGAAGGGAGAGTCAAAGCGGGACTATCCCGCCTCCATCGGCTACCAGTCCCCCTGGTGGGAGCAGTATCCGATCATCGAGGACCATTTTGCCCGGGTGGCCTGTGCCATGACCCGGGGGACCCCCCTGGTCCGGGTGGGGATCATTCATCCCATTGAAAGCATGTACCTGCACTGGGGGCCGGAAAGTCAGACCGCTGGGAGCCGGGAGACGCTGGACAGCCGGTTTGCCCACCTGACCCAGCTGCTGCTGTTTCACCTGATCGATTTTGATTTTATCTGCGAGGCGACCCTCCCTGATATGAACGATCTTTCGGGGCAGGGGACCGGCGTTGGCCGCATGGAGTATGATGTGATCGTTGTGCCGGCCTGCGAAACGCTGCGCTCCACCACTGCTGCATATCTTGAAAAATGCCTGAGGAGCGGCAAGCGGGTGCTGTTTCTGGACGGCTGCCCAAGGCTGGTGGACGGTGTACCGGCAGCGCCTTCGACATTGCGCACGCTGTATGAACAGGCGGAGCGGCTGGAATTTCAGGATGAAACGATCCTGCGCGCCCTGGAGCCATATGCCTTTGTTCGGTGCAGAAACCGGCAGGGAAGCCAGCCGGCGTATCTGCTCCACCAGGTACGGCGGGACGGCGAGGATACCTGGGTATTCCTGGCGCGGGGAAAGAACCCGGAGAGCCCGGATGAGGACCCGGAAGAAGTGCTGGAATTTGTCTTTACCGGCGCGTTTGACGTGGAGGAGCTGGATACGCTGAGCGGACAAACACGGCAGCTGCCCGTCCGCGTGGAAAATGGAAGGACGGTGCTGCTGCGGCGCTGGTTCCTTCATGACAGTCTTCTGCTGCGCCTGAAGCAGCGATGCGGCCGGCAGACGCAGACATCGTCCAGGCCGGCAGAGCGGCTCCTTTGTCTGACAGAACGGCCGGAGTATTGCTTTGAGCCGGTGCGCCTGCGGCTGGATGAGCCGAATGCGGCGGTGCTGGACATGGCGCAGTATGCCCTCGATGGCGGCGAGTACCGTCCCGTGGAGGAGCTGCTGCGGCTGGACAACCTGCTGCGCCGGGAGCTGGGGCTTCCCCAGCAGAGCCGGGATGTGGTACAGCCCTATTGCCTCCGGGAGGAAAAGCCGGGCCATACCCTGCGTCTGAAATTTACATTCTACTCAGAGCTGTGGATACAGGGCGCCCATCTGGCACTGGAGGAGCGAAGCAAACGAAAGATCTTTGTCAACGGTGTTTTCCTTTCGTCGGAGCCGGACGGCTGGTATGTGGATAAGACCATCGAGACGGTCCCCATTCCCCCGCTGCAGGTGGGAGAGAACACCATTGAGCTGGAGCTCCCCTTCGGAAAGGGGACCTTCACCGAGTGGTGCTACCTGCTGGGTGATTTCGGCGTGCGGGTGGAGGGCATCCGCAAGACCCTTACCGCCCCGGTGCGCCGCGCCGCCTTTGGCAGCCTGACCGGCCAGGGCCTGCCGTTTTACACGGGCAACCTGACCTATTCCTATGATTTCCAGGCGGAGGGGAATGTCTTGATCCGCATCCCGCGCTATCGGGGTGCGTGCGCTGCGGTCCGGGTGGATGGCAGCCCATGGCAGAGCATTGTGTGCTCACCCTATGCGGCGGAATTCCATGACGTGGGGCCGGGAAAGCATACATTGGAGATCAAGCTGTATAATACCCGGCAGAATGGCTTTGGCCCGCTGCATTTTACGGGCAGCATACCCTGCGAGCAGCATCCCAATGCCTGGCGTACCACCGGCGGCCGATGGACCTATGAGTACCAGCTGAAGGAATACGGAGTCCTTTCCTCCCCGGAGATTTACAGAATTGAGGCGGAAAATGGCTGAAATTGTGATTATCGCGGATGACTATACTGGGGCGAACGACACCGGCGTGATGGTGGCGCAATGCGGCTACCGTACCTGTACGGTGATCGATGATGCCCATGCGGATATGGCGGCACTGGAGGAGGCACAGTGCGTTGCTTTCTCCACTGACAGCCGGGGCCTTCCCGCGGGACAGGCGTACGAGGCCGTTTACCGAGCGGCGCTCCGCTTCGGCGGCGTGCAGACCCGGCTGTTTTCCAAGCGGATCGATTCCACCCTGCGGGGAAATCTGGGGGCGGAATGCGACGCCATCCTGGATGCGGTGGAGACGCTCCAGGGCGGCGCGGAGCGGATGGCTATAATCTGCCCCGCCTTTCCCCGGGCAAGCCGGGTCCTGATGGACGATTGCCTGTATGTCAACGGTGTCCCGCTGCGGGAAACCGCCGCTGCGCAGGACCCTAAAAATCCGATCCAGACCAATTCGGCAGTCCAGCTGTTCCAAAAGCAGCTGAATCGGAAAATCGCGGCGCTTCCGCTTGCGGCTGTCCGCTCCGGCGACGCGGTCCGGCAGCTGCGGCGGGAATATGAAAGGGACGTCCGGGCAGTGGTAGCGGAGGCACAGACCGATGCGGACATCGCCGCTCTTGCCGCGGCGGCGTTGGAAAGCGAACTGCCTTTTGTGGCGCTGGATCCCGGGGCGTTTTCCCAGGCGCTTGCCCGGAAGATGAAGCGCCGCGCTGCGCCAAAGGATAACAGAAGAGTGCTGTTTGTGGTGGGCAGCGTCAATGCGGTGGCGGCCCGGCAGGTCGGGCGGCTGCTGGAGCAGCCGGAAACATCCGGCGTCCCGGTAAAGACCGGCGCGCTGATCCAGGATGATGTCACGGCACGGCAGGAAGTGTGCCGGGTCGTCGCGGAGGCGGCGCTTTTGGACGCGCGTACCGTATGCCTGTATTCCGACGGCATCTGCCCGACGGGGCGGATCGATCTGGCGGCGGAGGCCGTCCGGCAGGGAAAGACGGCAGAGCAGCTGTCCAGGCAGATCAACGTCCGCCTGTGCACTGCGGCGGCGGAGGTGCTGGACGACGGAAACTTCGGCGCGCTGTTTGCCTGCGGCGGCGATGTGGCCATCGAGCTGTGCCGCGCTTTGGGCGCGACGGGGGAATATCCGCTGCAAGAGGTGATTCCCCTGACGGTGTACGGAAAGCTGGCGGACGGCAGCGCCGCCGGAATGCACATCATTACAAAGGGCGGCATGGTGGGGGACGAAAGCACAATGGTCCTTTGCCAGCAGTTCCTGTATGATAAACTGGGGAACCTTTGATCTAACCATTGGCTTCCCGAAAGACGAGAAAGGATGATCTGAAAGTGGATAACAGACCGATTATTGCGATCCCTATGGGAGATCCGGCGGGAGTGGGGCCCGAGATTGTCGTGCGCGCCATGACCTCCGAGACCGTATACCAGAAGGCCCGCCCGTTGGTGGTGGGCGATGCGCGGGTGCTGCGGCGGGCACTGCAATTTCCCAACCTTCCGGCGGTGGAGATTTGCAGTGTGGATGACCCGGAAAAGGGAGACTACCGCGTAGGCGTGCTGAATGTTCTGGACCTGCACAACATTGCCGTGGAGGACTACGAGATCGGCAAGGTCAGCGCACTGTGCGGCAGAGCGGCCTATGAATACATTGAGAAGTCCATTGAGCTGGCTATAAGCGGCAGGGCCAAGGCGGTGGCGACTACACCCATCAACAAAGAATCCCTTCATGCGGCCAACGTTCCCTATATCGGGCATACGGAGATATTTGGGGCGCTGACCGGGACGGAGGATCCCCTGACGATTTTTGAGCTGCGGGATACGCTGGTATTTTTCCTCACCCGGCATGTGAGCCTGCGCAGAGCCTGTGACCTGATCACCAAGGAGCGGATCGTGGACTATGTGAAGCGGGCGTTCCGGGTCATGCATCAGCTGGGGCTGGAGAACCCTTCCATGGCCATTGCGGGCTTCAATCCCCACTGCGGCGAGCATGGCCTGTTTGGTGATGAAGAGGTACGGGCGGTCACTCCGGCGGCGGAGGAGCTGCGCGCCCAAGGCTACAATGTCTATGGCCCCATCGGCGCGGATTCCGTGTTCTTCCAGGCGCTGAACGGCAGATATCATTCCGTCATGTCCCTGTATCACGACCAGGGGCACATCGCCACCAAGACCGTGGATTTCTACCGCACCATTTCCATTACCGGCGGAATGCCGATCTTGAGGACCTCTGTGGACCACGGTACCGCCTTTGATGTGGCGGGCAAGGGACTGGCCACCAGCGTATCCATGGAGGAAGCCATTCTTGTGGCGGCAAAATACGCGCCGTCGTTTCACAATGCGGGGAATTAAGCAGGGGAGGAAATTATGGAAAGACGTACCATTCATGAAACGCTGGAAACACCCATTGCCTATTCCTGTGATGTTCTGGTGGCCGGCGGCGGTACGGCCGGCCCGGTAGCGGCCATTGCGGCGGCAAAAACCGGCGCAAAGGTAATGATCGTGGAGAAGGGGAATTTTCTGGGCGGCAGCCTGGTGAATCACGCCGGTCCCATCCACAGCTTCTTTAATCTTTATAAGGGCTTTGACAATGTGGAGAAGCAGCAGGTCATCTGCGGCGTGCCGCAGCAGATCGTTGACCGGCTGGTCCGGGAGGGCGGCAGCTATGGTCACCTGGAGCAGGAGGTGGGCGGCGACCATGATTCCACCGCCACCATTGTAGATCGGGAGATCTACAAAAATGTACTCAATGAGCTGTGTCAGGAAAACGGCATCCACCTGCTGTTCAATACCATGGTGGTGGGAGCTGTCATGGAGGGCGACACGCTGACCGGCGTTATCATCGAGAATAAGTCCGGCCGCCAGGTCATTGAGGCAAAGGTCGTGATCGACTGCACCGGCGATGCGGATGTGGCAGCCTTTGCCGGCGCGGAATTTGTCAATACCTCCAATACCCAGATGGTCTCCATGCCCTATGCCATGGCCAACGTGGATCTGAAGCGGGTGGAGCAGTTTGCCCGGGAAAAGGGGATCCTATTCACCATGATCCATCACGACAAGGGAGAGGGCATCCGGGATAATATTGTCCGCATGGGCTTCAATGCGGAAAAGCTGCCCGGCTTTGATGCTGTGACCATCGGCAATGTGGGCGAGAAGGGAACGAAATCCATCTCCGGCGGCCTGCCCAAGTTCACCGTGGGAGAATTCGGCCCCTGGGGCGTCCACTTCCATGAGAACGAGTGGGGCTACTGCAACTGCAATTTCATGGTGGCCGTGGATGGGACCAACGCCGAGGAGATCACCCGCGCCGATGTGGAGCTGCGCAAGTTCATCGTGGATTTTACGGAAAAGCTGAAGAAGAATGTGCCGGGCTTTGAGAAGGCATATATCTCCTGGACCCCCTCGTTCCTGGGGGTGCGGGCCTCCCGGATCGTGGTTTGCGAATATGAGCTGACGGACGACGATATCACCAACGGCCGCCGCTTCCCCGACGAGGTGGCGCTGTATGGCTACCACGACTATGCTCCCGCCCGCAAGGTGAAGGACGGCAAGTGGTTCGGCTTCCCCTATCGGGCTTTTGTCCCTGTGAAAGTGGACAATCTGCTGTGCGCCGGAAGAAACATTACCGTGGATCACAATGCCCACATGTCCACCCGCAACACCGGCGGCTGCATGGTGCAGGGCCATGCGGTGGGTACGGCGGCAGCGCTGGCGGCTAGGACACAGGTCCGGGTGCGGAATCTGGATGTGGAGCTCCTGCGCCGGACCCTGAAGGAACAGGGCGCTTTTTTGGATGAATAAGTGATGAAGAGATATGTACGCATTCAGTATGGGCTTCAAAGCTGCTATGCGGAAGAAGCGGATGGGTATCTGGAGCTGCTGACCGGGACGGTCCCCGGAAATTTTTGCAGAACGGGGCTTCGGATCGACCCGTCTCAGGTTACCCGGTTCCTGCCTCCTGTGCTGCCGGGGAAAAAGATCTTGGGCATCGGGCGCAACTACAACCGGCCGGAATTTACCCCGGAGGATATCCCCAAGGTGCCAAAGGTTTTCTTAAAGTCGTCCAGCGCCATTGTTTGTGACGGTGAAGCCATTGTCCTGACGCCAATGAATGAGGATGTGATCGCGGAGCCGGAGATTGCTTTCCTGATCGGAAAGGACGGGAGCCATATCCCGGAGGAGCGGGCCATGGAGTACGTAGCTGGCTATCTGGTGGTCAACGATGTGACGGATCGGGCGCTGCTGAAGCAGGACGGCGGTGAATGGACGCGGGGAAAATCCACGGATACCTTTCTGCCCATGGGAAAGTATCTTGTTGCGGACATCGACGGGGCGGATCTGTGCGTAGCATGCCAGGTGAACGGCACGGAGGTGGTATCGGGCAATACGGCGGACCTGATTTTCCCGATTCCTAGGCTGGTGAGCTTTATCAGCCATTTTATGCGGCTGGAGGCGGGGGATATTGTCATGACAGGCACCCCCCGCGGCCCGATGATCCATCCCGGCGACCGGGTGAGGGTGACGGTGGAGCACGTGGGCGAAATTGAAAATCCCGTGGTTTTCTGCGGGGAAAACTGGAATTTATAATTCAGGAGGAAAGAAAAATGGCAGTCAGAAGATCGGACCTGTATTTACCGGCAAACAATGAGCATATGGTGGCCAAGGCCTCCCTGCGGGGGGCGGATGTGATCACCCTGGACATGGAGGACGCGGTTCCCGCCAGCGAGAAGGAAGCCGCCCGGGAAATGGTAAAGAAATACATCGGCAAAATGGGCGAGCACGGCGCGGAGAGCTGGGTGCGCATCAATGCCTGGGATACCGACTGGACCATGGACGACCTGGATGCCGTGGTTCGGGAGGGACTGGACGGCATTACCCTGCCCAAGTGCTCCGGCGCGGATGATGTAAAGCGCTTGGACTATATGATCACCGACCTGGAAAAGAAGCGCGGTCTGCCGGTGGGCCGGATCAAGATGGCGATCCTCATTGAAACTGCCATCGGCGTGATGAATGTCCGCGAGGCTGTGTTTGCCTCTCCCAGACTGGTGGCGGTGATCTTTGGCGCGGTGGACTATACCCGTGACATGCGGGTCACCAGGACCGACAAGGCGGATGAGCAGATTTTTGCCCGCGCCATGATCGGCGCGGCGGCCAGGTCCGCCGGACTGGTGGCGGAGGATGCGCCCTTCCCCAATTACTCCGACGACGCTGCTTTCGAGGCCAATTGCAGAAGCGGCGCACAGTTTGGCTTTGAAGGACGTCAGATCATTCACCCCCGTCAGATCCCCATTGCGCACCGGGTCTATTCTCCTGATCCCGAGCGGGTGGCCTGGGCAAAGAAGATCACCAAGGCCTTTGAGGAAGAGGGCCTGGCGAAGGGCTCCGCTTCCGTGGGCGTGGACGGACAGATGGTGGATACCCCCGTGTACCGGGACGGCCTGAATATCCTTGCCCGTCAGCAGGAGATCGAGCAGAAAGAAGCAGCTAAGCGCTGAGCAGCGAAAAAAGAGCCGGAGTGATTTTGGGTATGGTCAATGCAGCGGGAAGAGAGGTTCCCAATTTTATCGCGGGCTACGGCACCGTAAAGCCCTATATGGGGGCGCGTTATTACCGGGGGGCGGCACGGACGGTCTGCCTGAACAGGCAGGTCAACCGTCCGGCGCGGCAGGATAAGCGACTGGATTCCATTCTGGAGGCGGTGCGGCTCTCTGGCCTGAAGGACGGCATGACCGTCTCGTTCCACCACCATCTGCGAAACGGCGACCGGGTGGTGGTGCAGGTAATGGAGGCAATCCACAGCCTGGGGATCCGGGACATTCACCTTGCCGCCTCGGGACTGTTTGCCTGCCAGGACGCACTGGCCCCCATGATCGAGGACGGCACGATCACCCGTATTTCCGTCAGCACCTTCGGCCCCGGGGAGATCGCCAAGGCAATCTCTCACGGAAAGCTGAAGCATCCCGCCGTGATGTACACCCATGGGGGCAGGTCCCGCGCCATTGAGGCGGGGGAGCTACATATCGACGTGGCGTTTATTGCCGCCCCTGCCTGCGACTGCCGGGGCAATCTCAACGGAAGTCACGGGAAGAGCGCCTGCGGCTGCCTGAGCTACGCATACGCAGACGCGGCCTATGCCGACTGCGTGGTCGCGGTGACGGATAATCTGGTGGAATATCCCTGCGTTCCGGCGGAGATCCACGAAGATCTGGTGGATTACGTGGTGACGGTGGACTCCCTGGGGGACCCGGCCGGGATTGTATCCGGGGCAATGAAGGTGACCCAGGACCCGCGGCAGCTGGAAATTGCGCAGGTGACAGCGGAGCTGCTGGACAGAGCCGGATATCTGCGGGAGGGGATGAGCTTTCAGACGGGCATCGGCAGCATCAGCCTGGCGGTGGCCTCCAAGGTGGGCGACATCATGCGGGCCAAGGGCATCCGGGGCTCCTTCGGCTCCGGCGGTATCTCCGGCTATATGGCAGATATGCTGGAGGAGGGCTTGTTCCGCAGCCTGTGGGATGTACAGTGCTTTGACCTGCGGGCCGTGGAAAATCTGCGCGACGATCCCCGGCACCTGATCATGAGCGGCAGCCAGTATGCCAACCCGGAAAACAAGGGCTGCGTGGTGGACCGGCTGGACATTGTTATTTTGGGAGCGCTGGAGGTGGATACGGATTTCAATCTGAACGTTACCACCGGGTCGGATGGGACCATCCGCAGTGCCTCCGGCGGAAACGCGGACACCGCAGCCGGGAGCAGGATCTCGCTGGTGGTCAGTTCCTTGATGAAAAAGGGCGGCCGCTCCCTGGTACGCGGACGGGTCACCACTGTAACGACGCCGGGGGAGACGGTGGACTGCGTGGTGACCGACTACGGCATTGCCATCAATCCCCGCCGCATGGACCTGCTAGAGGCGCTTCGGGGCAGCGGCCTGAATTTGGTCCCCATCGAGCGGCTCCATGAGATCGCTCTGGGTCTGGGCGCGGTGGAGGAAACACCAGTGGTGGGAGACAGGATCGTCGGCATTGTGGAATACCGGGACGGCTCGGTGATCGATGTGGTTCGGCAGAACGGATAGGAGGAAAATGTGAATTATTCAGATTATCGCTACAAGATCCCGGAAGGGAAGATGATCCGCCTGATCGTGGACACGGATGCCCACAACGAGGGCGACGACCAGTATGCCATTGCCCATGCGCTGCTCAGCCCCCGGTTTGACGTGCGTGGCATTGTAGCGGCTCACTACGGCGAGCGAAAAAGCGACCACTCCATGGAGGAGAGCTATGAAGAGGTACTGCGGGTGCTGGATTCCATGGATTTTCCCCGGGAGTTTGCCTATCGCGGCACGCCCCATGCCATCGGTAGGGGGGACCCGGCGCAGGTCGCGCCCGGCGTCCAGCTGATCATTGACGAAGCAATGAAGGAAACGGACGTGCCGCTGTATGTGGTGAACCTGGGGCCGCTGACGGATGTGGCGAGGGCCTTTCAGCTTCGGCCCGAGATCCGCGATCGCCTGACGGTGGTTTGGATCGGCGGCGGCGAGTACCCAAAGGGCGGCGCCGAGTATAACCTTTGGAATGATATCCCGGCGGCGCGGCTGGTGTTCGAGTCGGATCTGACCGTTTGGCAGGTACCCCGCAATGCCTATGGCGAGGTGGTGGTATCCCTGGCGGAGCTGGAGGACAAGGTATACCCCTGCGGCCGTATGGGCCGGTATCTGTTCAACGAGCTGCATGAGTACGGTCACACAAGCTGGGCGCTGCAAACCAACCGCAACGGCGAATTCTGGCGGCTGGGAGATTCCCCCGCGGTGGGAGTGCTCCTGTTCCCGCATGACGGCATGTGGGAGATGAGGCCCGCCCCCAGCTTTTGCGATGATATGACCTACCGCGAAAATCCCAATCCCCATGAGATCCGGGTGTACAGCCATGTGGATACCCGGGTGACCATGGAGGATATGTTTGCCAAATTCCGCCTGTTTGCCAAGCGCAGGGGCGAGTACCAGCCGTGATGGGAGGGAGGAAATGAAACAGGAACTGCTGTTTGGTGCAGCCTATTACCCGGAATATATGCCGGAGGACCGCATTGACACGGATTTTGCCATGATGCGCAGCGCGGGGATCAATGTGATCCGCATTGCGGAATCCACCTGGAGCACATGGGAGCCGGAAAACGGAGAATTCGAGTTTTCCCTCCTGCTGCATACCCTGGACAAGGCGCTGGAGTATGATCTTCAGGTGATCGTGGGGACGCCGACCTACGCCATCCCTGCCTGGATGGCGCGGGAGCACCCGGATGTGATGGTGCAGACGCCGGCGGAGCAAAGGCGCTATGGTCATCGCCAGTACCACGATACGATGAATCCTCACTACCGCTTCTACGCGGAGCGGATCATTCGGAAGATGATGGAAGCCATCGCGGAGCACCCGGCCATCATTGGCTACCAGCTGGACAACGAAATGCGCTACGCGCAGAATGTGGGCCCCTATATGCTGGAGGCATTCCGAAAGCACATGCAGGAAAAATTCGGGACGCCTCAGGCACTGAACCGGGCATATTATCTGCCCTATTGGAGCAACGCCATCGCCGCGTGGGAGGATTTCCCCGATCCCACCGGCACCATCAACGGCGGCATTGCAGGAGAGTTTGATTTCTTCCGCCGCGACCAGGCGGCGGCCTTCCTGGACTGGCAGAAATCCATCCTCCTGGAATACAAGAAGCCGGAGCAGTTCATCACCCACAATTGCTGCTATGATTTTTCCAAGGGCTATTCCTACGGCGTCCGGGATGATATCAACCATTACCGGGTGTCGCAGATCGTGGATGTGTGCGGCTGCGACATCTATTTCCCCAGCCAGTCCCGGCTCACCGGCGCAGAGATCGCCTTTGGCGGTGACGCCGCCCGTTCTCACAAGAGGAAGAATTATCTGGTGCTGGAAACCCAGTCTCAGGGCTTCAAAAACTGGACCCCCTACCCGGGGCAGCTGCGATTGCAGGCCTTTTCCCACGTGGCCAGCGGTGCGGACAGCGTGATGTACTGGAACTGGCACTCCATTCACAACAGTGCTGAAACCTATTGGAAAGGCATCCTCAGCCACGATCTGCAGCCCAATCCCATCTATCGGGAGCTGTGCCGCGTTGGGAAAGAGTTCCAGAGCCACGCGGATGTGCTGCTGCATACCAGAAAGGAAAACCGGGTGGCGCTGGTCACGGATAATCAGTCTATGACGGCGCTGCGCTGGTGGCCGCTGGATAAGGACTGCACCTACAATGACGTGGTTCGCTGGGTGTATGACGCGCTGTATGAGCTAAACATCTCCTGTGATGTGGTGGACGTGAATGCGCTGAATGTGGAAAATTACCGCTGGATCATCACTCCGGCCCTGTATTCTGCCACGCAGCAGACCATCGATCAGCTGCGCAGCTTTGTTTCCAACGGCGGAACGCTGGTCAGTACCCTGCGCTCTTTCGTGGCAGACGAGCACTTTTCCGTATGGCCCGATCTGGCACCCCACGACCTTACGGACGTGTTCGGCGCGTCTTACCAGCTTATTACCGCGGTGGACGGCGTCCGGGTGGAGCATGCCCCGGCAAAATACCTGGGGGAACTGCTGTGCGCGGACCCCGGCCGGGAGCTGTATCCGTACGACCATCCCTATTGGAAGCAGTACAGCGCGGTGACGGAAAACTCCTTTGGCCAGGGCAAGGCCTACTATATCGGCACGATGTTTGATAAATCCCTGCTGAAATCCATTTTCCGCAAAATACGCGGAGAGCTGAGCGCCCGCTTCCAGTTCCGGGATGCGCTGGCGGATGTGGAATTCCCCGTTATCATTCGGGAAAGCCTGACCCAGCAGGGCGCGCCGATTCGGTTCGTGATGAACTATTCATCCGATGAAGGTGAGCTGATCTGCCCCTATCCTCGGGTGAAGGACATCCTCACCGGCAGAAGCTGGCGGCAGGGTGAAAAAATAATGTTGACAGACTGGGATATCCTGGTTTTAATGGACGCATAAAAAAGAAAGCTTTGAAGCACCCGTCAGCGGCAAAACGGCGCGCTCGCCGTCAGTGCCTGCCGGCTTGCTTCAGAGTTTCCAAAGCACTCAGAAAGGAAGTAGAACAATGAGCAAAATCGTGATTTTGGAATCCCTTGCGGTGTCGGATGAGAAGATGCGGGCGCTGAAGGCGCCTTTTGAGGCGCAGGGGCATGTGTTTGAGGAGTATGCGAGGTCTGCCGATACGCAGACGCTGATCCGGCAGGCGCAGGATGCGGACGCGCTGATCATTGCCAATATGCCGCTGCGCGGCGAGGTGATCCGCGCCTGCGGGAAGCTGAAGTACATCGACGTGGCCTTTACCGGGGTGGACCATGTGGACCTGGCGGCGGCGCGGGAGATGGGCGTGAAGGTCAGCAACGCCTCCGGCTATTCCAACGAGGCAGTGGCGGAGCTGGCGCTGGGCATGGCGCTGTCCCTCAGCAGAAATCTGACGGCGGTGGAGGAGCGCTGCCGTCAGGGCAAGACCAAGGACGGCCTGATGGGCTTTGAGCTGAAGGGCAAGACCGTGGGCATCATTGGCATGGGCCATATCGGCCGCCGCAGCGCGGAGTTGTTCCGCGCCCTGGGCTGCACGATCCTGGCCCAGAACCGCTCCGTCCACAGCGACTTCCCGGACTATGTGACCCAGGTCAGCCAGGAGGAGCTGTTGAAGCGCGCCGACGTCGTCCTGCTCCATTGCCCCCTGAACGATTCCACCCGAGGTATGATAAATAGAGAAAAGCTGGCGCTGATGAAGCACACCGCCATGCTCATCAACGTCGCCCGCGGGCCGGTGGTGGTGGCCAGGGATTTGCAGGAGGCGCTGAACAACGGCGTGATCGCCGCCGCCGGTGTGGATGTATTCGACGCTGAGCCGCCCCTGTCCCCGGACGAGCCCCTGCTGCACTGCAAGAACTGCCTGGTGACTCCTCACGTGGCCTTCGCCTCCAAGGAGAGCATGGAGCTGCGCGCGGACATCGTGTTTGACAACCTAGCCTCCTGGCTGGCAGGCAGCCAGAAAAACGTGATCCTCTAAGACAGGCGCACAGAACGCCCCCAATGGCTCCTTACCGGCCATTGGGGGCATTTCTCCGCCTTATTTTTCCGCCCGCCCCGTGCAGAGCCTGCGCAGCACCAGCCGGAGCACATCGCCGAAGCTCAGGCGCTCCACGGCCTCGGCGGCCACCAGGGGAAGCTGGATCAGCATTTTTTCGTCGGAGTAAACGGAGATGGTGCCCACCCGCTGGCCCTTTTCCACCGGGGCGGGGACGGCCTGGGCCAGCTCCACCTTGGCGCTCAGGCTGGTGCGCTTGGCTTTGTCCACCAGGATCTCCCGGCGCTCCACCAGCTCCACCGGCACGCGCTCCTGCTTGCCCAGGTGCACCGCCACCGTGCGCCCCTCCTTCAGCCCCGGACGCACCACGGAGTAGTTGGCAAAGCCGTAGTCCAGCAGGGCCTTGCAGTCCGCCGTGCGCTTCTGGGAGCTTTCGCAGCCCATCACCACGGCGATCAGCTCCATCCCCTCCCGCTTGGCGGAGGCGGACAGGCAGTAGCCCGCGCCGGAGGTATAGCCGGTTTTCAGGCCCGTGGCCCCGGAGTAGAAGCGGATGAGCTTATTGGTATTGGAAAGGCCGAAGGCCCCGTTTCGCACGGTATCCATCCAGATGGTGGTGTACTTTTTGATATCCGGGTGGTTTTTCAGCAGCTCCCGGGACATCAGGGCAATGTCGTAGGCGCTGGTGCGGTGGTTTGCCGCCTCCGCGCCGTCGTCCAGGCCGGTGCAGTTGACGAAATGGGTGTCCGCCATCCCCAGCGCCTCTGCCCGCTGGTTCATCTGCTCCACAAAGGCGCTTTCGCTCCCGGCCAGCAGCTCCGCCATGGCGCAGGCGCAGTCGTTGGCGGAGGAGACGGCGATGGATTTCAGCATGTCCGACACCGGCATGTTTTCGCCCACCTTCAGATAGATCTGGCTGCCCCCCTTGGCCGCCGCCGCTTCCGAGGTGGTCACCTGATCGGTCAGCCGGATCTTGCCGGAATCCAGCGCCTCCATGATCAGCAGCATGGTCATTACCTTGGTCACGCTGGCCGGGGCCAGACGCTCGTGGCATTCCTTCTCGTAAAGCACCGTGCCGGTGGCCACATCCATCAGCAGGGCGCTTTTGGCATTCAGGTTCAGGTCCACCGCCGCCGCCCGTCCGGGGAGCACCCCCAGCAGCAGCGCCAGGAACAGCAGCAGCGCCAGTACACGTTTCATGTTTCACCCCTCCATTCTGCTTCGAGTGTATGACGCCGGGGGGACAAAGATGATTGCCGCCCGGATTTCTTCCTTGACCGTCCGGCATTCCTTTGGTACAATAGGAAAAAATGTCCGGGAGGCAAAATATGCGTGGGATTCCGTCGCTGATAACCGATATTCGCAAGAAGGTTTTTACCGAGGTGGCCAGGATGGCCTATTCCGGGGAGGACTATACCAAGGCAGAGGACCTGCCCTTTCTCATCGTTCCCGGCGACCAGCCGCTGCACCGGGAGTCCATCTTCCTGGAGCGGGCCATTGCCGGTGAGCGGGTGCGGCTGGCCATGGGCCTTTCCGTGCGCAGCGTCCAGACCCGCAGCCTGATGACCGAGGGCATGGATCACGCCGCCATTGCCCGGCAGTATTATGAGCCGCCTCTGGTCAACATCATTCCCTACGCCTGCCATGTCTGTCCGGCCAATCGCTATTGGGTCACGGATGTGTGCCAGAACTGCCTGGCTGCCTCCTGCCAGCAGGTGTGCCCCCGGGAGGCCATCAGCTTCGTCAACGGCAAGAGCCGGATCGACCCGGCCAAGTGCATCCGCTGCGGCAAGTGCGCCCAGGCCTGCCCCTATCACGCCATCGTCCATCTGGAGCGCCCCTGCCAGGCGGCCTGCGGCATGGACGCCATCGGGATGGATGAGCACGGCCGGGCGACCATCAATCAGGAAAAATGCGTGGCCTGCGGCCAGTGCCTGGTCAGCTGCCCCTTCGGCGCCATCGTGGACAAGGGCCAGATTTATCAGGTGGTGCGCTCCATCATGCAGGGCGACAAGGTGATCGTCATTCTTGCCCCCGCCTTCGCGCGGCAGTTCGGCAAGGATGTGACCATCGCCAAGCTGGCCTCCGCGCTGAAGCAGCTGGGCTTTGCGGACGTGGTGGAGGTGGCCATCGGCGCGGACATCTGCGCGGTGGAGGAGGCCAAGGACTTTGTGGAAAATGTGCCTGCCAATCAGCCCTTTATGGCCACCTCCTGCTGCCCGGCCTGGCATGCCATGGTGCACAAGCTCTTCCCCGCCCAGGCCAAGAATATTTCCATGACCCTGACCCCCATGGTCTACACCGCCCGCATGGTCAAGCGGGAGCAGCCGGACGCCAAGATCGTCTTCGTCGGTCCCTGCGCCGCCAAAAAGCTGGAGGCCATCCGGGAGACCATCCGCTCCGATGTGGATTTTGTGCTGACCTTCGAGGAGCTTCAAGGCATGTTCGAGGCCAGGGAAGTGAGCTTTGAGACGCTGGAGGACAGCACCGATGTGAAGGACGCCAGCACCGCCGCCGGGCGTGGCTTCGCCGTGGCCGGGGGCGTGGCCCAGGCCGTGGTGGATATCATTCATGAGCAGCACCCGGATATGGAGATCAAGGTGGCCAACGCCGAGGGCCTGCGGGAATGCCGCAAGCTGATGAACCTGGCCAAGGCCGGAAAATACAACGGCTACCTGCTGGAGGGCATGGCCTGCCCCGGCGGCTGCATCGCGGGCGCAGGCACCCTGCTCAGCCTGGATCAGGCGGCCAAGAGCGTGGCTCTGGAGCAGAAGAACGCCGCCAGGAAGAACCCTCTGGAATCCGAATTCAGCGGCCTTGCCGAAAAGCTGAACGAGTTTTAACGCGTTCGGCCAAAACAAAGGAGACGAGTTACCATCGCACGGAATCACTTTTTGAATCACCGGCCGGGTGATCCGGCCGGCCGGACGCCGAAGGATCAGCAGACGCGGTCGCCCGGCCATCCGCTGCGGCTTACCGCCGCGCTGGCGGGGCTGCTGGTGGTCATCCTCATTGTGGGCGCGCTGCTGCTTACCGGCGGGATCGGCACCCGGCGGATCGCCGACGGGGTCAGTGCCGCCGGGCTTCCCCTGGGGGGAATGACCCGCAGGACGGCGTATTCCGCTTTGCGGAAAGCCTTTGACCCGGCAGACCACGACCTGACGCTGACCGTGAATACGGAAACGCTCTGCCTGAGCCAGGCGCAGACCGGGGCGGCCCTGGACCTGCGCACACTGCTGGACGACGCCCTTGCCGTGGCGGCGGAGGATGTGGTGAATTTGTCCCTGGCTCCCTACCTGAGCATGGACGAGGAGCGCCTTTACCGCACTCTGGAGCAGGAGGCGCGGCGCCTGGACCGGGGGTATTCCCTCCCGTCCTACACACTGGAGGGGGACATCCCGCCTCTGAGCGAGGGTAAGTGGGATCCCGATGGGGTCATGCCCACCCTGGCCGTCGCCTTGGGGACGCCCGGCTATACCATGGACGCGTCAGCGGCGGTGGAGCTGATCTTCGCGGGGCTGGCCGAAGGAAAATTTGACATTGACCTGTCGGATGCCCTTGTGGTCCAGGAGCCGCCCGCGCCGGACGCGGCGGAAATTTTGCAGACGGTCTCCATCGCGCCGGTGGATGCCCGGATGGATCAGACCACCAAGACGCCCATTCCCGGCGCCTACGGCCTGAGCTATGACGCGGAGGCGCTGGCGGCGCTCCTGGCGGATGCCGCCGCCGGTCAGACCGTCCGGGTCACCCTGGAGCCGGTGGCCCCGGAGGTGACGGAGCTGGAGACCTGCTTCCAGGATGTGCTGGGCTTCTGCCAGACCCCCCACGGAAACAATGAGAAGCGGAACGCCAACCTGGCGCTGGCCTGCCAGGCCCTGAACGGCGTGGTGCTCCAGCCGGGGCAGACCCTCTCCTACAACGAGACCCTGGGTCGGCGGACGAAGGAGGCGGGCTATCAGGAGGCCCCCGCCTATTCCGGTACCGATCTGGTGGATTCCCTGGGCGGCGGCATCTGCCAGGTGTCCTCCACGCTGTACCTCAGCGCGCTGTACGCCGAGCTGGAGATCGTGGATCGGGTCAGCCACGGCTACCCGGCTACCTACATGCCCGTGGGCCTGGATGCCACCGTCAGCTGGGGTGCGCCGGATCTGAAGATCAAAAACAACGGCGAATACCCCATCAAGCTGATCGCGGAGGTGCGGGATGGTTTTGTCCGGGTGTGGATCATGGGCATCGAGACCAGGGACTATTACGTGCGCATGGCATACAGCAGCTCCACCGACGGCTACGCCCGCAGCTACTATTGCCGCTACGACAATCAGACCCATGAGCTGCTCTCCAAAACGGAGGCGGCTCTCTCCGGCTACCTGTCCATCAGCACCCCTGTGGTGGGCGAGATCGGCAGCGAGGAGGCCTACGTCAACGGCAACGTCCGCGAGCAGCCCCCCTGCTCCCCCAGCGAGGAGACCCTGGAGGCAGCCAGGAATTATCAGGAGCCGAATACCAGAGGATAAAGCATCGCCCCCGCCGGAAAAAACGGCGGGGGCGGTGAATTTGGTCCGGGGGTGAGACACCGCCGGGCGGATATGACACGGGCGCGCCGCGGTGAAGCGGCGCGCCCGATCTGTGCTTTTACTGAATAACGGAATTGGCCAGGAGGATATCGCCGTACTGCACGGTCAGGGGGCACTGGGCGGCGACCTCGTCGGCAAGGGCGTTGGTTTTCTCGGTGACGTAATCGCTGCGCACATACTGCTTCCACAGCAGGGTGCTGCCGGAGTAGTACATCACGTGGTAGCCGTAGTTGGTCTTGACCAGGCCGGTGTCACCCACCTGACGCTCCGGGTCGAAGCACCAGTCGTTGAAGGCGGCCACCATTTCGCCCTCGGTCACGCCCTCATACAGGCCGCCGTTCTGGTTGGAGCCGGGGTCGGCGGAGTGCTCGTTGGCCAGGGCAGCAAAGCTGTCCTCGCTCTGGTTGCCAGCCAGGAACTCGTCCAGGATGGCCTGGGCCTGCTCCTTCGCGGCGTCCCATGCCTCATCGCTGAATTCCTCGGTGGCGATGTTGGTGCCGTCCGCGCCCTCGGGGTAGACCAGAATGTGGCGCACGTCCACGGACTTGGTGTCCTTGGTGATGTTGCTGGCGGTGTAGCCCTCGGCATGCTCGTCGTAGTAGGCTTCCAGCTCCTCGTCCGTAGGCTCAAACTGGCTGGCCATCTGGGCGTAGTAGCCGTTGGCCTTGTAGTAGAGCTCCATGAAGTAGACATAATCCTCCAGCTCAGCGGCAGCGCCCAGGCTGGAATGGAGCATGTCGTTGCCGGAGGCGTAGCCGTTGGCCAGGGCGGTCTCCTCCAGCTCCGTGGCGGCGTTTTCCAGATTGTCGCGCTGCTCCGCGGTCAACTCAAAGCCGTTGGCGTCCGCCTCGGCGGCCATGGCGCGGTAATTCATCCAGGAATTCAGCGCTCCCTCCAGGAAGAACTGCTGCCAGGTGCGGCTTTCCTCGGACAGCGGACAAACCTGGGTGTCAAGGCTCTGGGTAACATCCAGGCCGAAGTAGGCGGCGTAAGCGCCGTACTGGGCCATGAAGTTGCGGAACTCCATCCAGTAGTATACCTGCAGCTGCCCCAGGGTCAGCTCATACTCCCCGGCGGTGGCCACGATCTTGTCCCGGGCGGCCACGGCGGCCTCGTCCTCGGCGGTATAGGTGCCCTTGCAGGTCACGTCGTCCGGGTTGCCGTCGGCGGGCACGGTGGGGGCCTGGGTGGGCTCCGGCTCGGTAGCTTCCGCGGCGGCCTCTTCGGCGGAGGATTCCTCCGCGGTCACGGTGTCCTCGGCGATCTCCATGTCCGAGACGGCATTGGTCGTCCAGCCGTTTCGGACGCCGAACAGCACGCCCACCGCCAGGATTACCACGGCCACGGCGGCCACGACCATCAGAACGGTCGCGCCGGGCTTCAGCGTTCCGGCCTTCCCCTGGGCGTTATCCTTGCCGCAGCTGGGGCAGACCGTTGTCCCCTCCGGCAGCTCGGCATTGCAAAAAGAACAATGTTTCATTTCAGGATTCCTTTCAAATTTGTTGGGTAAACTTTTTTTAGGGCAACACCGCGCAATTGTGTCTGCGAGCCGCAGCCGTCTTTTTGCCCCACTTCTTCAGTTTGAAAAACGAGAAATACATACAGTATTCCTTCGTTTTCCAAACTTTGAATTGAGCCAAAAATCCAGGCTGGGGCTTCTTGTCAAATTGTGCGGTGTTGCCTTAGTCTACCACACCGCTACTATAAAAACAAGCTTTTTCCCCTGGAAAAACAAATATACATAATTTGTTTATATTTTAAAGGAAACGCTGAATCGATCGTCTGCGGCTGGACAGCGGCCCTTTTGCCAATTGGATCAGCGCTTCCTTGACCCCCAACAGCCGCGCCTGATCGCAAAACCGAGCGGCCTGGGCCGCTCGGTTGCTGGTGATTTGTAAAAGGATCACTCCTGGCTGACGAAGTCGCGCAGCTCCATGCCGGCAATGTAGGAACCGGCGTCGGGGAAACTGGCGCACTTCAGGTCGGTCTCCAGCAGGCGCTGGGTGCAGCGCTGCAAATAGCCGATGGGCAGGCTCCCGTCCTTCACGGCGTCGATGATGTCGGTGATGTTGCCGTTGCAGCCGGGCATCTGCACGTCGTTGCCCGCGTATACGCACAGGGGGCTGGAGGCGCAGGGGTACTTCAGGTCGGGCTTGGCCAGGGCAGTGGCGACCTTCATGTTGCTGGTGAACCAGTCGGTCATCACGTAGCCCTTGAAGCCGCATTCCTCCCGGGCGTAGCAGGTGATGGAATCGTAGCAGTTGGCCCCGTGAACGCCGTTGATCAGGTTGTAGCTGGTCATGATGGTCATGGGCTGGGAGGCCTGGATGCATACGCCGAAGTTGCGCAGGTAGATCTCCCGGATGGCCCGCTCCTTGATGTGGGCGTTGCAGAACATGCGGTTGTCTTCCTGGTTGTTGGCGAAGTAGTGCTTGATGCTGGTGCCCACGCCGGGGTGCTTCTGCACGCCCCGCACGTCCGCCGCCGCGCACAGGCCGCTGAGCAGGGGATCCTCGGAGTAGTATTCGAAGTTCCGGCCGCACAGGGGGTTGCGGTGGATGTTCATGCCGGGGGCCAGCCAGACGCGCACGCCGAAGACTTCCATTTCCGCGCCCACCACGTCGCCGCATTTTTCAATCAGCTCCATGTCCCAGGAGCTGGCCAGCAGCCAGGCGATGGGAATGGCGGTGCAGTACTGATAGTAGTCCGTTTCACCGGGCTGCTTCTCGCCGTAGGTCTCGGAAGCGCCGCCGATGGCCTGCGCGCCGGGCATTACATTGCCCTCGGCGTCGGTGCGGAAGTGGGGGAACAGGCGCAGACCGGCAGGGCCGTCCGCGTTGGTCATGTCCCGCACGCCCCGGTAGGCCAGGTGCATGCTGGTCTCGCCCGCCGCGCCGGGGACGGCCTTGGAGGCCGCGCCGATGACGCTGTCGTTGTCCCGGGCAGCGCCCACGCACATTTCGGCCATTTCCTCCACGGTCAGCTGGGCTACCAGCTGCTCCATGGTGTAGGCTCCGCCGCGCACCTCGTCCATGGTGATCACATGGTCGGTGCCTGCCGGGGCCAGGGGAGCCGGTTCGCCGGCGTAGGTCACAGTGACGGTGGGGATCTTGGCGGCGCGCAGGGGGATCACCTTGGCGCTGGCCCGCTCCTCCGGGTCGTGGGCGGGGGCCCAGGGGGTGACGCCCACGCTGGAGATCTCCTCAAATTCCCGATCCAGCGGGCAGATGTTCTTCACCTGCTTGGTGACGGCGGTGCCGTCCAGCCGCAGCAGGGCGGCAATGTGGGTATCCCGGCTGTGACGGCCGACGCGGATGATGTACTCGCCCGCCTCCAGCACATAGGCGGCCTTGGCCGGATCGTAGCTTTCCAGATTGGTCAGGCTGAAGCTGACGGTGAGCGCCTGGGCCTCGGCGGGCTGGAGCAGCCGGGTCTTGCCGAAGCCGCACAGCACCTGCATGGGCTTCTCCAGGCCCTGCCTGGGGGCGGAGCCGTAGACCTGCACCACCTCCCGGCCAGGGTGGGCGCCGGTGTTCTTCACCTCGACAGTGACGGATACCCGGTGCTCGTCGGCGGAGGCGGAGAGGATCCGCTGGGTGAACTCCGTATAGTTCAGGCCGTAGCCGAAGGGATAGACGGGGGTGACGTTGAAGGTATCAAAGTAGCGGTAGCCCACAAAGATGCCGTCGGTATATTCCTCGTCATGCCAGTCGCCGTTGTTGTGGCTGAAGGTGGGGGAGGAAGGGTAATCCATGTAGTCGGCGGCCCAGGTGTCCGTCAGGCGGCCGCTGGGGATGGACTTGCCCAGCAGCACGTCGGCCACGATGTGTCCGCCCATGTTGCCGCTTTGGGAGATCAGCAGGGAGGCGCTGATGCCGGGGATGGCCTTCAGGGCGGCGGCGTTGATGATGCCGCCCAGATTCAGCAGCAGCACCACATGCTTATAGCTTTTGCCCAGAGCGGTGAGCAGATCGGTCTCCTCCTGTGTCAGCTCATAGTCGCCGGGGGCGGCGTAGCGGTCGCTGCCCTCGCCGGAGTTCCGGGCCAGAACGTAAATGGCCAGGTCGCCCTCGGCCTTCTGGAAGGGGGCCAGAGCCTTGGGAATGAAATGCTCGTTGAACATCACCACGAATTCGGGCACGCCCATGGCCTCTGCCCGCTGGCGGATGGTGGCCATGTACGCCCCCATCTCCGCCTGGACGGCCTGATCCTGAGCGGCCAGCCAGTCCTTGGTGGTCACGGTGAAGCCGGCATCCTCCAGGCCCTGCTCCACGGATACGCTGTAACGGCTGTTGACCTCGCCGCTGCCGGTGCCGCCCTTGATGGTGGCGCGGGCGCCGTTGCCGTACAGGGCGACCTTCTGGGGCCCGGACAGGGGCAGTGTGCCGTCATTTTCCAGCAGGACCATGCATTCGCCGGCAATGGCGCGGACGAAGTCGCTGTGGGCCTGCTCACTGGGGGTCACGTCGGGGGTGGTGCTTGCATAATAGTGCATCATGGGGATGGACTCCTTTCACGTTCTGATTTAAATGGTTTCGAAGCGATATTGACACATCTTCTGCTCATTATTATACAAAAAACGTTTAAGGAAATCAACGGTTTTTGTGAAAATACTTGAAAGCCCTCTTTTTAGATGCTATACTCGTATTGTCTGAGGAGAATACGGACGGATAGAAAGGACGGATGAACAATGAAGCGAAAGCCCCTGTTTTGGGTGATCCTGCTGGCACTGCTGCTGTGCGGGGCGCTGGTGTGCATGGCCTTTGCCGACGGCTTACAGCGCAGCGGCGGCGCGGTAAACGTCACCGACGGCGTGCTGCAAACGGAAAGCGGCAGCCTGACCTACAAGCTCTATACGCCGCTGACTGCCACCGAGGCACAGAAGGCCCCCGGCGTTCTGCTGCTCCACGGCTATCAGAATGACCATGAGACCTGCGCCGCCTATGCCATCGAGCTGGCCCGCCGGGGCGCGGTGGTGCTGGCCCTGGACGAATACGGCCACGGCAGTACCCAGATCGGCCTGCGCCAGCGCGGCTATGTCGATCACAAGCTCAGCGTGAACTACGGCGCGCCCGGCAGCGTCCTGAAGGACATCGGCGGCCCCATCCGCTACCGGGTGATGATGAATTTCTCCAACCTCTCCTTCTTTGATCCCCTGTACAGCCGGGACAGCCAGGGCAACGCGATTACGGACAGCTCCTGCGGCGGCGTGGACGCCTACCGGCTGCTGTCGGAGCTTGCCAATGTGGACAGCGGCCGACTGGCGGTCAGCGGGCATTCCATGGGCACCTGGAGCAGCTGGAGCGTGGCGGCGGCCTACGCCGGGTCGGATATCGCCCCCCGGGCGGTGGTGCTGCAATGCGGCGAGCTGTTCTACTCCAGCGCCTACGACAGCGAGAACATTCATTTCAACAATGTGCTGCTGTTGCAGGCAAAATATGATGAATTCAGCTATTTCCGGGATTATCAGAACAATGTGGACGACGTGCTGCTGAAAAGCGATCTGCGCACCCAGTTCCTGGGCACCGACGCGGATCACGCTGCCTGGGATACCACCTTCGGCAGCTTTGAGGACGGCACCGCCCGCCGGATGGAGCTGCTGAATACCAGCCACCGGCTGACCACCCACAATGCCAAGGGCCTGTCCGCCGCTATGGACTGGCTCCATGACGCCATCGGCCTGAGCCTGGACATTCCAACGCGGGAGCAGGTGGCGATGGCAAAGGAATGGCTGACCTTTGCCGCCATGCTGCTGACTCTGTGCGCCATGCTCCCGCTGATGGAACTGCTGCTGCGCCTGAAGCCGCTGCGGGTCGCGGCCCAGCCTCTGCCCAGCGGGGATGAACTGGCCTCCAAGGGAAAATGGTGGCGCGGAGCGATCATCTCCATTCTGATCGCGGGGCTGAGCTTCCCCTTTATGACCCAGCTGGGCCACGGCCTGCTGCCCCTGCCGGAGAGCATTTTCCGCATGACCATCGGCAACGGCTTCGTGGCCTGGTATGCCCTGCTGATCCTGGTGATGCTGCTGACCAACGGCATTGCCCGCCGCGGCGCCAAGAAGCGGGGCCGGTTCCTGACCCTGCATGATATGGGCCTCTCCTCCGCCCGGAAGCCGGAGCGGGTGGATTTCGGCATGTATGCGGCAAGCCTGGTGATCTCCGCCGCCATGGTGGGCCTGGTATACGGAGTGAATGCCCTGTGCCAGTGGAAATTTGACCTGGACCTGCGGTTCATCTGGCCCTTCTTCCGCCCCTTTACCCAGGCGCGGCTGGTGCAGTTCTGGGTGTATTTCCCCATTTTTGCCCTGTTTTATCTGCTCAGCACCGGCAAGGTCTTTGCCATGCAGCGCACCAACGCGGCGTATCTGCCGGGGCTGCGGGGCTTCCTGGGCTGCTGGTGGCGCAGCTTCCTCATTATGGCAGGAGGGCTGCTGCTCATCGTGCTGCTGGAGTACATCCCGTTCTTTGCCGGCATCGGTCCCGGCGCGGATATCCTGTTCGGCTCCACCTTCGGCGGCCCCTTTATGTCGCTGCTGATCGTGTTTGTGCCCCAGGTGCTGGTATTCAGCCTGCTGGGGACCTACTGCTACCGCCGCACCGGCACCGCCGCCGTGGGCGCGTTCACCACCGCCGCCCTGGCCTGCTGGATCGTCACCGGCGGCTCGGCAATACTGTGACCAGCCAACGAAACTTGAGTTTCGGCAATCCATCCCCTCGAAAATATCCACAGTCAAGCAGGTTTACCAAACAAGAAAAATA
>ERZ857629.440-NODE-440-length-58521-cov-12.148941_pt1 | contig 58521 bp, 85 predicted proteins | sample MGYA00519700_ERZ857629 | MGnify/ENA primary metagenome ERZ857629 (study PRJEB31778, sample SAMEA3449351) | human gut metagenome | biome: human gut; feature: human-associated habitat; material: faeces | place: United Kingdom | collected 2010/2012 ... | reverse complement strand
AAAGGCGACTGAATTAGATGAAGTTGGAGATATAATAACTTCATTTATTTTTATGTTAGAAGATACTAGAATAGACAGAGATATAAGGGAGCAGTATTTAGAAACCTGTAAGCCTTTAAAGGAAAAATTCTATGTAAGAATTGATAAATAAGGAGAAATTATTATGGCAAGATACAAAACAAAACCTTGTGAAATAGAGGCATTTCAATTTACAAGAGATAATTTTAAAGAAATAGAAAAGTTTACAAATGGAAATGCTTTTGATTTCTATTTTAATGAACAATTACCAAATAATACTTCATGTAAAATACATACATTAGAAGGAGTAATGGTGGCAAGTGAATACGATTATATAATAAAAGGCTTAAGAGGAAAATATTATCCTTGTAAACCAGATGTATTTGAAAAGAAATATGAAGCTATTTAGCTTCTTTTTTTATTGTCTTTTTTAGTATTTACTAGACGTAAAAGAAGTAAATGCCGCTAAAATAATTCGACAAGTAAAAGTCGTATAAAAACGTAAATTATGGAGGTATTAAAATGAAAAGAATTTTTTTAAAAGAGTTAGGAATAGATAGTGAAGTTATAGATAAAATCATGAGTGAACATGGCAAGGATATCGAAAGATATAAATCTGAAATAGAAGATTACGCTTCTGAGATAAAAGAACTTAAAGATAAAACTGTTGATTCAGAAAAAGCTATACAAGATGCTATATCTAAAAAAGAAGAAGAATTGAAACAAAAATATGCTGATAAAGAAAAAGAATTCAAAGAAATGCAAAAGAAAGCTGAAAAGGCAGATGAATATTCAAAAGAACTAGAGAGCTTAAAACAAGCTCAAAGTGATAGAGAATACACAGAAGCTATAAATAATTATTTCAATGATAACAAGATTGATTTTACAAGTAACTTTGCTAAAGAAGCTATACTTAGCAAATTTAAAGAAAAGAAATTTGAATTAAAAGATGGTAAATTTAGTGAAGATGCTTCTAAATTCATAGAAGAACTTAAAAAGAGTGATGAAGGAGCGTTCAAAATGACTGAACCACCTAAAAATAATTCAAATATACAAACGTATCAATATACACCTAAGGGAACTAATACAGGAGATGTAGATTCAATGTTGTCCCAAGTCAATTCTATTTTGGGGCTATAAATTAAATTTAAAAGGAGAGGATAAACATGACAGCTATAAATACATTAGCTTATGCACAAATATTACAACAAGCTTTAGATCAAAAAGCAATACATACTTTATTAACAGGATGGATGGACTCAAATGCAGGACAAGTTAAATATGTTGGAGGTAATGAAGTTAAAATACCTCAAATGTCAGTTGATGGTTTAGCTGATTATAATAGAAGTGATGCTGGAGCAGGATATGTTCAAGGAGCGGTAACATTATCTTATAAAACATATACTATGAGTCAAGACAGAGGACGTAAATTTCAATTAGATGCAATGGATGTAGATGAAACTAACTTTGTTGCAACTGCTACAAATGTAATGAATGTATTCCAAACTGAAAAAGTCGTACCGGAAGTGGATGCATATAGATTGTCTAAATTAGCTACTACAGCAATAGGTGTAGCTAATGACACAAATGTTGAATATGGATATACTCCAGCAAAAGATACAGTACTAACTAAAATAAAAGCTGGCATAAAAGTAATAAGAGAAAATGGATATCAAGGAGAATTAGTAATACATGCTAACTATGATACAGTTACAGAATTAGAATTAGCCATGGCAGGAAAGCTAGCGGCAGTAACTTTCTCACAAGGTGGCGTAAACACTCAAGTCCCAGCAGTAGATGGATGCGCGATAATAAAAACTCCAGCTAACAGAATGTACTCAGCAATAACTTTAAATGATGGAACTACTTCAACTCAAACAGCAGGAGGATATGCAAAAGCAGCAAAAGCATTAGATGTTAACTTTATAATAGTTCCAAGAGAAGTACCAATAGCAGTAACAAAACAAGATAAAATGAGAATATTTGACCCGGATACAAACCAAAATGCAAACGCTTGGGTGATGGATTATAGAAGATATCATGAATTGTGGGTGTTAGATAACAAGAAAAACTTAGTATTTGCTAATATAAAAGATGCTAAATCTAGTTAGATTGAAGGTGTTCTAGATGTATGAGCTTAAAAAAGATAATGTTCATAGAATAGTTGAAACAAAACAGCAAGTAGAAGTATTGCTATCAAGAGGATATGAACTAATTGAAGAGGCTAAATTAAAAAAGAAAAAAGCTAAAAAGGGAGAGGATTAATGCCCTCCCTTTTTTATTGTAGGTGAAATTATGCTTGAAAATATAAAAGCTTTATTAAATATTACTAAAAATGATTATGACTCATTAATACAATTGTATATAAAAAAAGTTACTAAAAGAGTAAAAGGATATTGCAATATAGAAGATTTTTTAGTTCTTCCACAGATAGATCAAGATGCTATAAATGAATTTATAGAAGATAAAGTAGCTAATATAATAGCATATAAACTAAGTTCTCTAGGAGAAGACATAGACGGTTCAGGAACTTCTACTCCAGCTAATCAAGGAGCTATAAAATCTATTACAAGAGGTAGTGTAAGAATAGAATACAACTATGATAGTGTATCATCAGAAAGCATAAGCAATTCCAGTACAAAAACATCCCCAGAATTAACAGACGAAGAAATGAAGATACTTAATAAGTACAGAAAATTAAGATTTTAGGAGGTGCTATCATGGCAAGTGAAGCGGATATAATAGCAACTCTGTATTTTGATAGCATGGATATATATAGAAAAGAAAAAGTTAAAAACCCTAATACTGGGATTACAACTATGCAAGAAGTATTAAAGTATTCTGATCTCAAATGTTCATTAGACAAAGGGAGCGAAACAACAGTAGCAGGTGAAACAGGAACAGCCTATATTTCAGCAGCTTATAAATTATTTTGTAGACCAACAGTAGACATACAAGTTGGAGATAAGTTAGTTATAACTTATAATGGTAGAACTGAAGAATTTGAAGCTGGTGAACCTTATCCATATAAATCGCATATAGAAACTCCAGTCACTAAGAAGGTGAGAGTATAATGAGTGGATATAATTTTAAAATAAATGGGTTAGATAATTTCATAAATAATATAAATAATATCCAAAGTAATTTTCATATAGATTTACAATCACTAGTTGAAAAGCATGGAGGTATTTTACTTAGAAATACTAAAATGAAATCCCCAGTTAACACAGGTCAGTTAAGAAGGAGTTGGGAGCTTGAAAAAGACGATTTATATGTAAAGGTATTTAATAATACTGAATATGGGTTGCATGTTGAATATGGACATAGAATTGTAGGAAGAGATGGAAAAGTTAAAGGAGTAGCTGAAGGAGTTTATATGCTAAAAACCTCTTTTGAAAAAACTAAAAAAAATTTTGAAGAAGATTTAGAAAATCTATTTAAAAAATATGGGTTCAAATAGGAGGTGATTAAATGATACCTCTAAAAAATATATTATTTGCTACTACGAAAGCAGTAGCAGAAAATTTTTCACAAGATGTATATATAGAAGATGACAATACACAAGGCTTTGATAAGTCTTGTTTTTTTGTGCAAATATTGCCTATTTCAAGTTCAGCCATAACTAGAATATCTAACCTAAGAACTATATCAGTATCAATAAAGTATCTACAACAAGCAGGAGAAAATATAACAAATATATATGATGCCAGTGATAGACTTGAAAAAATATTTGGAAGGACTTTATTTGTAGATGATACTTATTTGGCAGTGGGTGATATAGAAAGCAATATATATTCAGATGAAGTAGGTAGAATACTTGATTTCATGATACATCTTGATTTTGATGATATTAAATATTCACAATATACTGGTCCGTTGGATAATCCAGATAGCGAACCAACAGAATATGAATTAATGAAAGAATTACATTTACAACTTAATGAATTAAGAAATATAACAATAGGAGCTGATGATCCTACTTTGCCAATAGTGGACAAAGCTATTGTAGATATTTCAAAATTATTAGAGAATTAAAAGGAGAGTGAAATAAATGGCTTTAGGATTACCAAGTATAAGTATTAAATTTCTACAAGAAGGCATTACTGCTATAAGCAGAGGATCCAGAGGCATAGTTGCGATGATAATAAAGGAAGAAAAAGCTATATCTCCTGCAACTATAGTTGATGTAACTGATATACCTAGCGATGTGACAGATAATAATAAGCAACTTATAACGAATGCTTTAATAGGAAATACAAGTGCACCACTAAGATTAGAACTATACATTATAAGTGGAGAACTAACTTTACAAGATGCTTTAAGTTATTTTGAAAATACACAATTTGACTATTTATGCTACCCATCAGCTGTAGATGAAGATAAAACAGCAATAGTAACATGGATTAAATCGCAAAGAAATTTAGGAAATATGGTTAAGGCAGTATTAGCTAATGAAACAGCTGATTATGAAGGAATAATAAATGTAACTCAAAGTGGAGTAGTTGTAGGAGAAAAAACTTATACTGCTGCTGAATTTACTGCAAGAGTTGCAGGATTAATAGCTGGAACAGATTTAAGAATGTCAACCACTTATACTTCTGTACCAGAAGTTGATTTGATACCTTATGAATCAAGAACTGAAACAACTGAAAAAGTAGGGAAAGGCGAATTTATTCTTTATAAGGAATCAGGAAGAATAAAAGTGGCAAGAGGGGTAAACAGCTTAACTACTGTATCTGATACAACTGTAACAGATATTCAAAGTAAAGGTGATTTATTTCAAAAAATTAAGACTGTTGACATAATGGACTTAATAGCAAATGATATAAGAAAAACTGCAAGAGATGCATATATCGGAAAATTAAGTAACAGTTATGATAATAAAGTATTACTAATTACAGCTATCCATGGTTATTTTGATGGATTGATTAATGATGGACTAGTTGAGAAAAACACTGTAACAGTTGACATAGATATGGAAGAACAAAAGAAATACTTAAAATCAAATGGAGTTAATATATCTAATATGAGCGATCAACAAATCAAAGAAGCTAACACAGGCGATCAGGTATTTATAGCAGTAGAATGTAAAATTCTTGATGCGATAGAAAGTATTAGCATTCGCTGCTTCATCTGATGCCATTGAGTAAATAAAATAGAGTATTTGTATAATATTTCCATAAAATGTCTATAATATAAATAAAGATATTATGGAGGTGTTTTTTATGGAAGAAAGATATGGACACTTAACAATTATAGAATCGACTAACAAAAGAAAAAATTCTTATGTTGTTTATAAATGTAAATGCGATTGTGGAAACATAGTATATAGAACCAAATCAAGTCTTACATCAAGTGTTAAAACATCTAAAAATGGCGGTCCTTATTGTGATGAATGTGCAAAAAAATCACAACAACAATTAGTTACAAAACATGGAATGTGGGCTAAAAACAGAAGACTTTATGGAATATGTAAAGGTGCAAAAGCTAGATGCGAAAATCCTAAAAATACTTCATATAAAGATTACGGAGCAAGAGGAATTAAATTTAAATTTAATTCTATACAACATATGTATAAATGGTCATTAGAAAATGGATATACAGATAATTTAAGTATAGACAGGATAGATAATAACGGTAATTATGAACCTTCTAATTGTAGATGGATAAATAATAAAGAACAATGTAGAAATAGAAGAACAAATATAAAGGTTAAATACAAAGAGAAGGAAATAACGTTAATTGAATTATCTGAAACAACCAATATTCCTCATAAGACATTACTGGACAGATATCATAGAGGAGATAGAGGAGAAAAACTTATAAGACCACTAACCGATAAAAGGGAAAGTCGTTCTAAAATAACTAAAGAAATCGCATTAGAAATAAGAGAAAAATATAAACAAGGAACATCAATTGAAAAACTTAGTGAAATATATCCGTTAACATATGGTTCTATATTAAATATAGTGCATATGAGAACTTGGAAAAATATATAATTATATATGCTAACATCGTGCTAAGATACTAGATTGCGAAAGGTTAGTATCCAGCGTAGAGCGTAGTAAGTGAATAAATATAATCTTACCAAGAGTGCCGAGCAATCCAATAAGGGTTGCTTTTTTATTGGATTGAAAATGTACGCCAAGCTGGGTTGGAATAGACCAACTGATGAAAATGAGGGAAACCTCCAGAGTATAGGATAAAAAGCCTATAGATAATAACAAATGTATATGTTGAATATGGACATAGAATTGTAGGAAGAGATGGAAAAGTTAAAGGAGTAGCTGAAGGAGTTTATATGCTAAAAACCTCTTTTGAAAAAACTAAAAAAAATTTTGAAGAAGATTTAGAAAATCTATTTAAAAAATATGGGTTCAAATAGGAGGTGATTAAATGATACCTCTAAAAAATATATTATTTGCTACTACGAAAGCAGTAGCAGAAAATTTTTCACAAGATGTATATATAGAAGATGACAATACACAAGGCTTTGATAAGTCTTGTTTTTTTGTGCAAATATTGCCTATTTCAAGTTCAGCCATAACTAGAATATCTAACCTAAGAACTATATCAGTATCAATAAAGTATCTACAACAAGCAGGAGAAAATATAACAAATATATATGATGCCAGTGATAGACTTGAAAAAATATTTGGAAGGACTTTATTTGTAGATGATACTTATTTGGCAGTGGGTGATATAGAAAGCAATATATATTCAGATGAAGTAGGTAGAATACTTGATTTCATGATACATCTTGATTTTGATGATATTAAATATTCACAATATACTGGTCCGTTGGATAATCCAGATAGCGAACCAACAGAATATGAATTAATGAAAGAATTACATTTACAACTTAATGAATTAAGAAATATAACAATAGGAGCTGATGATCCTACTTTGCCAATAGTGGACAAAGCTATTGTAGATATTTCAAAATTATTAGAGAATTAAAAGGAGAGTGAAATAAATGGCTTTAGGATTACCAAGTATAAGTATTAAATTTCTACAAGAAGGCATTACTGCTATAAGCAGAGGATCCAGAGGCATAGTTGCGATGATAATAAAGGAAGAAAAAGCTATATCTCCTGCAACTATAGTTGATGTAACTGATATACCTAGCGATGTGACAGATAATAATAAGCAACTTATAACGAATGCTTTAATAGGAAATACAAGTGCACCACTAAGATTAGAACTATACATTATAAGTGGAGAACTAACTTTACAAGATGCTTTAAGTTATTTTGAAAATACACAATTTGACTATTTATGCTACCCATCAGCTGTAGATGAAGATAAAACAGCAATAGTAACATGGATTAAATCGCAAAGAAATTTAGGAAATATGGTTAAGGCAGTATTAGCTAATGAAACAGCTGATTATGAAGGAATAATAAATGTAACTCAAAGTGGAGTAGTTGTAGGAGAAAAAACTTATACTGCTGCTGAATTTACTGCAAGAGTTGCAGGATTAATAGCTGGAACAGATTTAAGAATGTCAACCACTTATACTTCTGTACCAGAAGTTGATTTGATACCTTATGAATCAAGAACTGAAACAACTGAAAAAGTAGGGAAAGGCGAATTTATTCTTTATAAGGAATCAGGAAGAATAAAAGTGGCAAGAGGGGTAAACAGCTTAACTACTGTATCTGATACAACTGTAACAGATATTCAAAGTAAAGGTGATTTATTTCAAAAAATTAAGACTGTTGACATAATGGACTTAATAGCAAATGATATAAGAAAAACTGCAAGAGATGCATATATCGGAAAATTAAGTAACAGTTATGATAATAAAGTATTACTAATTACAGCTATCCATGGTTATTTTGATGGATTGATTAATGATGGACTAGTTGAGAAAAACACTGTAACAGTTGACATAGATATGGAAGAACAAAAGAAATACTTAAAATCAAATGGAGTTAATATATCTAATATGAGCGATCAACAAATCAAAGAAGCTAACACAGGCGATCAGGTATTTATAGCAGTAGAATGTAAAATTCTTGATGCGATAGAAAGTATTAGCATTCGCTGCTTCATCTGATGCCATTGAGTAAATAAAATAGAGTATTTGTATAATATTTCCATAAAATGTCTATAATATAAATAAAGATATTATGGAGGTGTTTTTTATGGAAGAAAGATATGGACACTTAACAATTATAGAATCGACTAACAAAAGAAAAAATTCTTATGTTGTTTATAAATGTAAATGCGATTGTGGAAACATAGTATATAGAACCAAATCAAGTCTTACATCAAGTGTTAAAACATCTAAAAATGGCGGTCCTTATTGTGATGAATGTGCAAAAAAATCACAACAACAATTAGTTACAAAACATGGAATGTGGGCTAAAAACAGAAGACTTTATGGAATATGTAAAGGTGCAAAAGCTAGATGCGAAAATCCTAAAAATACTTCATATAAAGATTACGGAGCAAGAGGAATTAAATTTAAATTTAATTCTATACAACATATGTATAAATGGTCATTAGAAAATGGATATACAGATAATTTAAGTATAGACAGGATAGATAATAACGGTAATTATGAACCTTCTAATTGTAGATGGGTAGATATATATACTCAAGCCAATAATAAAAGAGATATATTACAATTTCACGGAATTAAAGGCACTAAAAATGTAGCAAAATACTTAGGAATTTCTGTTAGAAGATTTGCCAATATGTTATATAGAGATAAAATGACATTAGATGAAATATATGAAAAGTCTAAAACCGATCCACTATTCTATGCTACAAATACAGAGAGAAGATCTTTTGCACAAAGAAAAAGAAAAGATGAATGGAAAATCAATAAAGAAGAAGCTATAGAAATAGTTAACAATATAAAAAATGGTTCATCTATCAATAGAGAAGCTAATAGAATGAAAGTAGATTTTAAAACAATAAAAACTGCAATAAAAAGACTTGAAGATGGAATATATGATTTATAAACAATTTTTAAGGACTTAATTTTTATTAAGTTCTTTTTTATTTTATATAGGAGGTGTTTTTAATTGAAAGCTAACGAAGTAATAAATGGTACTTGGGGTAAGTGTATTACTTCTATCCAACTTTGCCCCACTAAGTAGAAATATTTAGTTAAAAAACGGGAGAATTCAAAGAAAACCTAAGAATAATAACTATATTTATGATATAATATAAATATAGGATAGTTAAGAAAGTCGCGAGTCTTGGCGAAAGGGGATTATCCGAAGTCCCTTTCCTATTTGTAAGTATTCGGAAATAAAAAACTATCGGAGGTTTTATTTTTATGAAGAAATACACTTTTGATAAAATAAAAGAAATAGTAGAAAGTAATGGATTTGAATTACTAAACGCAGATGATCCAAAGTTAAATGCTAAAATTACAATAAAATGTTCTGAAGGGCATATAAAAACAGTAACATTTAATAGCTTTTTTAAAAGACCAATATGTTATAAATGCAATCCTCATTGGAATGCTATGAGTGAAAAAGAATTTTTAGAAAAATTAGCAAATTCTAATACAAACTGCAAATTAATAAGTAAATATACAAAGGCATCTGACAAAATGAAATTCAAATGTTTAGGATGTGGTAATGAATTTTATGCTAGAGGACAACATATACTAGATGGACATAAATGTAAAGCATGTGCATTTTTAGAGTATGGAGACAAAAGAAGAAAAACACATGAAATATTTGAAAAGGAAATTAAAGAAAAGTATGGAGATGAATTTATTTTACTATCTGAATATAAAGGGGATAAAGAAAAGATAAAATGTCTACATACTAAATGTGGTAAAATATCAGAAAAAAATGCAGGAACATTATTAGGAAATGGAGGATGCAAATATTGTAAAGAAAGTAAAGGAGAAAATGCTATAAAACTATTTCTTGAAAATAATCATATTCAATACGAAAGAGAATATGGGAATAAAGAATGCAGATATAAATATACTTTACCTTTTGATTTTGCTATATACAAAGACAATAAATTAAAATTTTTAATTGAATATGATGGAGAGCTACATTATAAACCAGGAAGATGGAAAGAAGCTAAAAATAAACTTGCTTCTAATTTAATGAAGGACAATATCAAAAGTGAATTTGCCAAACAACATAAAATAAAATTAATAAGAATACCATATTGGGAATTTAATAATATAGATGAAATATTATATCATGAATTAAGAACTCTTTTATAGGGTTCTTTTTTATTTATGGCAACTTTGAACCGAGCCTAACAAATATCATAAAAGTAGTTAGGAAGGCGCAACGACTAACTCTTGCGGAAGATAACCAATAATAGAGACACGAGCACCCGTTACCTTACTATTAAGTTAAAGGTAAAGACATAGTCTGGACTCATGGGAAACCATGAGAAATGTAGAATAAAATGCTACATGATAACAAAATGGAAGTTTGGATAAATGATGTATTAGTTGATGAAATAGCAGCTTTTCAAGCCAAAATAGAATTTGACAAAGAAGATATAGATATATGTGGTGAAATGATGACTCAACATAAAATAACTGGATATAGCGGAACTGGCTCTATGACACTTAAAAAGACAAACTCAAGAATGATAAAATTGTTAGCTAATTTTATGAAAGATGGTCTAGAACCGAATGTAACAATAGTTGGAAAATTAGCTGACCCAGGTAATGGAGGAAGTGAAAGAATAAGTATATCAGGAGTATCTTTTGATGATTTAACTTTATTTGATTTTGAAGTTAAATCATTAGGAGAAGTGGAATGCCCATTCACTTTTACAAAATATAAATTTATAGATTTAATATAAAAATATCATAAAGGCTTTGGTGTTTCTAACTAAAGCCTATTTTTATTTTAGGAGGAAATCAAATGAATATAATAGATAAATTAATGAAAATAGACGCAGGGACATTAGAAACACCAACTGCTATACATAAAATGTATGTAAAAAAAATAGGTGAAGAACTAGAATTTGAAATACAAGCTATAAATGCAGAAAAAGCTACAGAAATACAACAGAAAGCTATAAAAATTGAAGATGGAAACGTATCAGATATAGATGTATATAAAACAAAAGTATTAACTATAATGGAAGGTTGTCCAATATTCAAGGATAAGGCACTTAGAGAACATTTTGATTGTGCTACTCCAAAAGAACTTATAAATAAATTGCTTCTTAAAGGAGAAGTAGAGGACTTAGTAAATGCAATAAATAATTTATCAGACTTAAAGAAAATAGAAAAAGTAGATGAAGAAATAAAAAACTAATTGAAACAGATAGTGAAATAGCAACAATGTACTATCTGTTTAAATATAAAAATATAATGCCATCTCAATATTATAATATGAAATTTGGAGAAAAAACTGTAATAAAAAGCTTTATAAGAAAAGAGTCAGAGGAATTTTATAAAATCTCAAAAAATAAAAATATTTTCCCTACTATAAATATTAAATAAGAGGAGGTGAGGCAATGGCAAATGATAAAACACTAGAAGCAATCATTCGCCTTCGAAGGTGACGAAGTTTCAAAGCCTTTAAATGAAATACAAGGTGAAATGAAAGACTTAAATAAAACATCTAGTGATGTAAATAGTGCTATGAAAGATGTACAAAAGGCAACTGGGGACACAGCTAATTCAATGAATGATTTAACAGATATAGCAAAAGATACAAATAATTCATTAAAAGATACAAATGGAGCAGCAGACCAAGCAGCCAAAGGTATAAAAGCTATGGGACTTATGGAAGCTGGACAAAAGATGATGGAATTTGGAGGAAAAATTATTGATGTAGTTAAAAACTTAATGGATTTAACAGAAGCTACTAAAGAATTTAATTCTCTACAAAGTAAATTACAAGGATCAACTAAACAAAATGGATATAAACAGAAAGATGCTAATAAAAATGCTGGACAAGTATATGGGTATACTGGTGATGATATGATGGCAGTCAATGTTGTTTCCAATTTACAAAAGATGGGGCTATCTCAAAGTGAATTAGATAAAACTATCAATGCTTCGCTAGCAGTATGGAGTGCATATGGAGATAGTATCCCTATTGAATCACTAACCGAATCGATTACTGAAACAGCACAAGTAAGTAAAGTTACAGGAAACTTAGCAGATGCTTTGAACTGGGCTGGAATAAGTGAAGATAGTTTTAATAAGAAATTAGAGGCATGTAAAACTGTATCTGAAAAAAATAAACTTATAACAGATACATTAAATCAAGCATACGGAAAAAGTAAAGAAACGTATGATAAAACTAATAAATCCATGATTGATTATAATAAATCTTTATGGGAATCACAAAAGGCACAAGCAGAATTAGGTTCAGCATTAGCACCTTTAAATTTAGCAATTAATGGAATTAAATCGGCTTTTGCAGAAGCATTAGCACCAGTTATAAAACAAATTGCGGATGCTATACAACCAGTAATTCAAAAGTTTCAAGAATTTATAAAGGAACATCCTCAATTAGTATCAGGCATAACAATGGTAGTAGCAGCTATAACAACTCTAATAGGAATTATCGGAACTATAATAGTTGTAGTAACAACGGTAAAATTAGCATTTACTGGCATAAGTACTGTTATGGGAGTTGTATCAGGAGCATTTGCAGCCTTAAGTGCCCCAGTTTTAATAGTTATAGGCGTAATAGGAGCACTTATAGCCATAGGAGTTGCATTGTATAAAAACTGGGACACAGTTTGTGCAAAAGCTACTGAACTAAAGAATTGGGTAGTAAGTAAATGGAATGAGTTAAAAGAAGCTTTAGCACCAATTATTAATTTTATTAAAACATTAATTCAAAATAAATGGAACGAGATAAAAACAACTGTAACTGTTATATCAACTGCAATAAAAACAGTAGTAACTGCAATATGGAATGGAATAAAAACAGTAATAGGCACAATTGTAAGTATTATAAAAATGTTAGTTGAAAATAAATGGAATGAAATAAAAACAGTTGTATCAGTGGTAGGAAACGCAATCAAGACAGTAGTTACGAATGTATGGAATGCTATAAAAACTGCCATATCAACTATTGTATCAGCAATTAAATCTGTAGTAGTAGAAAAATGGAATGCTATTAAATATGCTGTAAAAAGTATAATGGATGCTATTAAAAATACTGCTATAAATGCTTTTAATACTGTAAAAGAAAAAATAATGAATGTAGTTAATACTGCAAAAGATGCATGGCAAGGATTAAAAGATAAAATCACAAATAATCCTATAGTTGCTACAGTTAAAAAAGTAACAGAGTCATTAACTGGAGCAGAAGATGGAAACCATGCAGCAGGACTTCAAAGAGTTCCTTATAATAATTATTTAGCAAATCTGCATCAAGGAGAAGCAATTTTACCGAGAAGAGAGGCTGATAAATGGAGAAAAGGACAAGGTAATCCCTCAGTGATGATAGCCAAAATAGCCGATACAGTAGTTATAAGAGAAGAAGCTGATTTAGATAGATTTGCAGAAAAATTTGTTAGAAAACTAAATGAACAAAAAATAATAACTTAGTAAGGGAGGTAATATTGCATTATGGAGATGTATTTAAAAAATGATAAACATATATTTAGATTTCCTATATTGCCTTCTACTATAAATGTACAAGATTATGCAATAATAAATGACAGCAATATAACAGGATTAGGAGATGTTGCAATATTTGGAGGTAAAGGATTAAGAACAATAGAGATATCATCATTTTTCCCAAATCCAAAAAGAAAATATAAATTTGTAAATTATTCAAATTATCCAAAACAATGGGATTGTGTTTCTAAAATAAGAGGTTACATGAATAACGGTGAAGTAATGAGATTCATAGTAACTGGGACTGAAATAAATTTCCAAGTTAGAATAACTGATTTTACCTTTTCCCAACAAGATGGCACAGGAGATGTATATTATACTATTAATCTAAAAGAATATAGAGAAATTAAAATATCATCAACAACTCCAGTCAAAAGGAAAACTGATAACAAAAATAGGACATCTTCAAAAGATAAAAACAATAATAAAAATAAAACTTCAACCAAAAGTAAACAAACAATTCATATAGTAAAAAAGGGAGATACACTATATGATATAGCAAAGAAATATTATGGAAAAGGATCAAGCTATAAAAAAATAATAGAAAAAAATAAATCTAAATATCCTTCATTAGCTAAAAATACAATAATTAAAGCTGGATGGAAGCTGGTGATATAATGATAATACTAAAAATAGTTGATAGAAATAATAAAAAAACAGATATAACACAGTTAGTAGAAAAAGTTACTTGGAGTGGAGATTATAAACAAGCATCAAGAAAGCTAGAATTTTCAATAATTTCAAATAAATACGATAAAAAAATACCAAAAGTCGATATTAAAGAAGGCTATATGGTTTTTTTTTATGAAAATAAAAAAGAATTATTTAGAGGATTTATATACAGTATAGAAAAAACTACTGATACTACAAGCTACATGGCTTATGACCATGCACAAAAACTAGTTAATATTAAAGTTAATTACAACTTCAAGAACAAGACTGCTAGTCAAATAACTACTCAAATGCTAGATGATTATTCAAAATATGGACTTAAAAAAGGAAGTATTGTAAGTGATGGTGTTTCATGGAGCAAAGTATTTATAGGAGTAAGCATGTATGACACTATAATGAGTGCTTATACAAATTCTCATGCTAGTAATGGCAAAGAATATATGTGCTACGCTAAGGAAGGTGAGATATGCACAGCCCTAAAAGGAGATATAAAGTTAGATGTTCAATTCAAAGAAAAAGAAAATATAATATCAACAACTTATAAATCTAGTATAGAGAATGTAGTAAATAGAGTAATTATAGTAGATGACTCAGGAAATAAAATAGGAGAAGAAAAGAATAGTAATTCAATAGATTTGTATGGATTATTTCAAGAAGTTGTAAAAGCTGAAAGCCAAACATCAGAAACTACACAATCAGCAACATCTGAAATATCAACAATGGCAGTTTCCGCTTCTACATCTTCAACTACTAAAAACAACTCTTTTTCATTAAATACTACTAATTCAATAGCAAAATCTATATTTGATTTCTGTATAGGCAAAGGTTGCACTCCACAAGTTGCAGCAGCTATAGTAGCTAATGCAGAATGTGAAAGCTCATTCAATACAAGTTCTGTTAATAGTATAGGAGCAAGTGGATTATTTCAATGGTTAGGAGTAAGATTAGCAAGCTTGAAAAGAAAAGCTACTAAAAAAGGAGTAAGCTGGACAAACTTAAATCTCCAATTACAACATATGTGGGATGAATTAAATGGAGAAGATAGCACAACTAAATCATTGCTTAATAGTAAAGTAGGAGGAGTAAGCAAATTTATAAAGCTAACAGATGCTTATAAAGCTGGTTATTATTTTGGCGCTTGTTTTGAGAGAGGTGGAGGAAATACACTCAGAGGAAATAAATCAAATGCTTGGTATTCAAAAGTTACTATTGGAGGTAAAAAAATATCAAATTCAAATACATCAACAGATGTAACTGACAATAACCAAACAACAACTACTACAGTTATAGATTTAGAAAGTGCTAGAAAAGAAGCAAAGAAAAAATTAAACGATAGAGAAAGAAGTGCATCTTTGGATGGATATGGAGATACCACTTGTATTACTGGATATGGTGTGACTGTTACAGACTCATCAACAGGATTAAAAGGACTATTTTATATAGATACAGACTCTCATACTTGGGAAAATGGAGAATATAAAATAGCGCTTAATCTTAATTATAAAAACTTAATGAACGAAGTTGAAGCAGGAGAAGATGAAGAAAAACAAGAAACAACATACAATGATAATAATTACAATGATGGAGAAAAAGTATTAAATGGCAAGAAAGTAAAAGCTATTTTTACTGCATATTGGCCAGGACCTGGAATAGAAGGTGGAATATATCAAAGCATGGGTGGGAAATTAGACCCTAGCAAACGTACATGCGCTGCACCTAAGAGTATTCCATTCAGAACAAAAATACAACCAAGTGGTACGGGAAGTTTTATAGATGGTAAAACTTATACTGTAACCGACAGAGGTGGGAAAATCGTAGTTAAAAATGGTGTATATCACATAGATATATTAATGAGAACTGACAAAGAATGTAGAGCCTTCGGCATTAAACATGGATATATCATAATAGGAGATGGAACTGGATACAAAGAAGTCCCAGCTACTTCAAATTTACCTTTAAATAAAAAACAGGAAAAATTAATCTCTGTTGCAAAAGCTAAACTTGGAACACCTTATGTATGGGGAGCTTCAATAAACTCTACTACATCATTTGACTGTTCATCATTTACTCGCTATGTGTATAAAACAGCATTAGGAATAACATTGCAAAGAACTTCTAATGTGCAAGGCGAACAAGGTAAAAAGATAACAAGCACATCACAATTACAAGCTGGAGATTTAATTTACTTTAATACTTATTCAACAGATAGAGCAAATGGAATAACTCATGTTGGTATGTATATAGGAAATGGGCAAATGATTCATGCTTCATATAGTTATAAGAAAGTCATGATAGTTAATTTGAAATCATACTTATCTTACAGAGGAACAAAATTTATATGGGCAAGAAGACATATATAAGGTGGTGATCTAATGGAAAAAAATCCTTACAATGAATTTCTATCTATAATTAAAGAAACTTCTAAAAGTAATATAACAGAAAATAAATTATTGAATATAGGAATTGTTGTATCACCTCTTCCAAATTTAATAATTAAAACATCTGAAATAGAATTAGATAAAGATAATCTCATGATAGATAAATGGCTCTTAGATAGACATAAGGAAACACAAACATATACAAAAGGAGAACATACTCATAGTGGTGGAGGCCATGCAACAGGAGAAGGTGGAGGAGATGGAACGCATACTCATACAGGAGGAGAACACTCTCATAAATCTAAAGATTATGTAAACAAGCTGAATATTGGTGATAAAGTTGTAATGCTTAGAGAAGATGATATTTTTTATATTATATCAAAGGTGGTGAGTATAGATGGATGAAGAATACAATGATAGTTTTTATCCCTTTATTGACTACATTACTGAAAGTGTATCAGACATAGAATTAGAAGAAGATGACACATTGCCTTTGTATAGAGAAATAGCATGGGATTTCAAGAATGAACATCCTCTTGTTATTAACAATGAATTTAAGATAGTAGAGGAAAATGAAGCTATATGTGTATGGATATGGCACGCTATAAAAACATTTAGATATTATTTTTCAATATATTCATGGGATTTTGGATGTGAAATAGATACATTGCTAGGACAAAATTATACTCCTGAACTTACTAAAATGGAGGTTACTAGATATATAGAAGAAGCATTATTGATAAATCCTTATATATTAGAAATAAATAAACTTGAAGTAGATTTTGATGGAGATACATTACAAGCAGATATGAGAGCAATAACAATTTATGAAGAATTGGAGGTGAATTTTGTTGTTTAGCGAGCAAACATATGAAGCCTTAATTGAAAGAATTTTGGAAAATACAAGTGCTAATAATTTAGATACTAGAGAAGGTTCAGTATCATTTAACTTATTAGCACCATTAGCTGAGGAATTAGCGAAAGCTTATATCTCTATGGGCGATATACTTAATTTAGCATTTATAGAAGATACTTTTGACGACTATTTGGATAAAAGAGTTAATGAATTTGGGGTATACAGAAAAGACGGAGAAAAAGCAACTGGAGCTATAAAGGTTACTGGATTAGATGATACTTTTATAGGCAACAGTACAATAATTACATCTAATGGATTAGAATATATAGTATTAAACGATATACTTTTACCAAATGAAGATACTTTATATGTAGAAGCAACAGAAATAGGATATAAATATAATTTACCAGCTGGGTCCACTTTTGAATTTGCAGAGCATATAGGTGGAGTTACTTCATTAACTAATGAAACTGCATTTGAAAATGGTGTAGATACTGAAACAGATGAAGAACTTAAGGAAAGATTTAAATATATAATTCAAAATCCAAGGACATCAGGAAATGTTAATGATTATAAAGCATGGGCCTTAGAATGTGATGGAGTAGGAAGAGTAAAAGTATATCCTCTTTGGAATGGCAATGGAACAGTAAAAGTGCTTATTATAGGTAATGACAATCTTCCATGCAGTGAAGAAACTGTAAATACAGTTATATCATATATAGAAGAAAAAAGACCAATAGGAGCAACTGTAACAGTTGATACTCCACAGTTATTAAAATTAACATTTGATATTAAAATAAAACTAGATAGTGCTTATTCGTTAGATGATACAAAGGAACAAATATCAACAGTCTTATCAGATTATGTGAATAATTTGGAAGATGAAGATATTATATATTATAAAGCATTATCAGTAGTTGGTGATTTAGAGGCTGTAGATGATATAGTAGCATATACAATAAATAGCAAGCAAGAAAATATACCTGTCGGAGATTATTATATTCCTGTTATAGATACAATTACAATTTCGGTGAGCGAGGTGGTTTAGTTGGATTTAATTGATAAACTACCTTATTTTTATGACAATGGATATACTAGGCCTATTATAGAAGCTGAACAAAAAGAAAGAGATATATTAGTTGAAGAAATAGAAGATGTATTAAGACAAATGTATGTTTTAACTGCAACTTGGGGATTAGATTATTGGGAAAATATGCTATATTTACCACGAGGCATAGGAAAAACATATGAAGAAAGAAGAAGTATAATTTTAACTAAAATGAGGGGTAGCAAAACAACTACTATTGAAGTAGTAAAGCAACTTGCATACTCCTTTTTTGATGTTGAAAATGTAACAGTTGAAGAAGATAATGCACATTACATTTTTAATATTACTTTAGAAAATGCAAAATTTGAAAGTAGTAATTTTTCAGACCTTATTAATGCAATTGAACTATATAAACCAGCTCACCTTAATTACTCATTTACTTTTGCTTCAAAGGGAACTGTAGTAATTAATAGTAGCCAGAGAATAGCATTATCTAAGTTGCCAGAGTGCAATACATTTAGAGTAGGTACTTGGTGGAAACCTTATTCAGACGGATATGGCAATATAGGAAAAGTAATACAAGCAAGAACTTATGATGGATATAGCAATTTACCTATTTGTGGATTATATAAAAATATAATAAAAATGTCAAAAGAGGAATTTGAATTAATACATAATCCAAGTAAAAATAATATTGTTGATTATGCTTTTGTTGATTATGCTATTGTAACAGAAACAGAAAGTATAAGTTCTAAAATAGGCGAATTAAAGATAGGATATAGCAAAATTTTATAACTGAAAGAAGGTGAATATATGACATATAAAAAGAAAGTATGGAAAACCGGCGATATTATGAAACAAGAAGATATTAATAATATTGAAAATGGAATATATGAAGCACATCAAGAATTGCAGAATCTGCATAATTATGATGACACAGAGATAAAAAATATAATAGGATCTGGAACATTATCTACAACAGCACAAGATTTAAAAGGTGCAATAAATGAGGTTTTTCAATCTGCCAGTAATGGTAAAACTTTAATTGCTCAAGCTATTACTGGCAAAGGAGTAACAACAAGTAATACAGATACGTTTCAAAGGATGGCTACTAATATAAGCTTGATAAGTGGAAAGATTACTGGAAAAATATTAACACTTGATAATAAAAAATATACATTATCTGAGGATGATAATGGGAATATAACTGCTACAATAATCAAATTTAGTATAACTAATAAATTAACTAATGTAAGTAATAATAACTCTGCAATACAAGTAGATTATGGGAACAGTTACTCTGCTACTATAACTGCTAATAGTGGGTATGAAATAAATTCATTAAGCATAACTATGGGTGGGGTTGATATAACTTCTACCGCATATTCAAATGGGCAAATTAATATAAATTCTGTCACTGGAAATATAATTATTACAGTAACAGCTAGCGTAACTATTGATATATCAGGAAGTTTTGGATATATACTTGGTGCTATAACAGAATGGGAAGTAATTGGAGATAGTATAACAGATGAAGGTATGCTACCATTGACTAAATATCCAACAATCTTAAAAAATCAATATACTAATATATCAACTGTAAACAATTGCGCTAAAAGTGGAGCACATATAACTAATAAAACAACAGGATATAAAACATTTTCAACATTAATAGATGAAGGGTTAAGTGGGGCTTCTGCTAATGCAGGTCTAGTGACTATATTTGGTGGTGTCAATGATTATTTGCAAAATTGTGATATAGGTACAACTAATGATACAGAAGATACTACATTTTATGGGGCATGCAAAAAACTTATAGAAAAAATCAAAAATAAATTTGCACAAGCTGAAATCATATGGATAATACCACTTAACATGACAAACGGTACATTTAACACTAACTCAAATGGAATTAATAATGCTGGTAACACATTGGACGATTATAGAACTGCTATTAAAAATGTATGTACTACTAACAATATTAAAATAATAGATGTACATGAAGATAGCGACTTGCAACCAAGTACATTAAGCAGTGACGGTCTACATCCAACAGCTGACGGACAAGGATTACTAGCAAGTAAGTTTAGAAAATATATTCCATACATTCCAGCACAACCAACTACAGAATTAACAGTAAGTAATATTGCAGATATAACAACAGTAGAAAAAATCACTTTCAACATAGTTTATTCAACATCAAAATCAGTTATAAAACATGAAGTATCTTGGGATGGTGGAAATACATATTATGATAAAACAAGTGATGTAACATCCAACAATTTAACTTATACGTTTACACATGACGCCAATGCAAGTGCAGGAACTTATAATATGGCTATAAGAGTAACTACAAGTGACGGTGAAATAGCTACAAGTAATATATTTACATTAACGGTAATAGCAAGTCCTACACAAGATACTTATACTAATGCGGTAATATCAGATTTCAAAACAGTAGGTAAAGTGGATGATTTAATCATAGACAGTAATTCCAATTTAACTGCATCATCTGTTGGACAGTGGGGTATGTGTTATTTAAATAAAAATATATCTAAATTAAAATTCACATTAAGACCAAATGTTGCAGACTATGCGTGTTTATGCTGGTATATATATAATGATAACGGCGATGGTACTTATAATATGATAGCATTAGGAATAGGAAGTGACCATGGACAAGAATTCAAAATGACAATACCAGGAACAGGCGTTTCAAAAATAGCAAAATTAACATTACCTGATATAAATAAAAATGACATATTAATCGTAGAATATAATGGAACTTCACAAAAAATTACAAAAGAAGATGGAACAGTTTTAATTACATTAGAAGGTAATATGAGCGGTTGGTGTGGACAATCTTCTAGTTCAATACCATTTTGCTCTAATGTAAAATATATTGAAAAAGAAAATACTGATACGGTTTTATTAGATTCTAATGGTGCATATATTGTAGATGATTTTTCAAGCAATATAGTAGATCCGAGTAAATGGTCTTATGAACTAGGATATGTTAGGAATAGTGAAACACAAAATTATGTAAATACTAATGCAATAATTAATGATGGTATTTTAGAATTAAGAGGTTTGAAGGATAGTAGTGGGAATTGGACTTCATCTTCTATTATATCAAAAGGTCATTTTGCATTTATGTATGGAAAAATAGAGGCACGTGTTAAATTATGTAATTTAAATGGAGCATTTGGAGCGTTTTGGACTTTAGGAGATAGTTTCGAATTTGGTTATAAAGAAAATGCTAGCCCGGATACTTTGGGTGAATGGTGGGCTTACTGTGGTGAATTTGACATAGTTGAATTTTATAATAAAAAATTAACTTGTGGTGTATTCTTTAATCAAAAGGAAGAAAGTGGCCGTGTATGGTATGACAATTATGCTACGGGTGATTGGCATATATTTGCAATGGAATGGGCAACAGATGGTAGCTTGAAATTTACTATTGATGGTAATGTGCTATCTACAACTAGTGCTACTGATAACAGAGCATTCCATATACCTCACTATATATTATTAAACCAAGCAATAGGAGCTAGTGGTGGTACTCCTGATAGTAGTACAACTGAAATAACTCAATATGTTGATTGGGTTAAATATTATCCTTTAAGTACAGAAAATGTAGTACTTAATAGTAGTGATTTCACAATTCAAGCAACAGATTTTAATGAAAATAATTGTGTAGTTAGAGCAACGTTTAATGACAACTGTATCAACAAAGCTTTAAGCTGGGAATCAAATAATGAAAGTGTTATTACTGTTCATAGTGGATTTTGTGTTGCAGCTAGTTCAAGTGGTTCAGCTACTATCACAGCAACTTCTAAGAGCGGTGTTTCAAAGAGTATAACATTAAATGTCAGCAATAACGCTATATCACATTAGGAGGTGATAAACTTGAGAACTCTTACAGATAAGGCGCTTAATAAATTAGCAAATTATTATATTAGCAAACTAAAAAATGTTAAATATACACTTGATGGAGAAGAAAAAGAAATAGATTTTTTTTCTAAAAAAGTAATAGGAAATACTGCTTGTGCTTATGTATTCTTTGATGAGAATTACAAAGGAAAAATTACAAATATAAGAGTAATAGATAAAGATGGGGATATAGTAGCACAAGACAAGAAAGTCTATGAAAGAACTACTGATAAGGCATTGTATATAGCATTTAAGCATGAATTTACGGAGGTGTAAAAAAATGAGTATATATACAAAGAATGAATGGATAGACCATATAGAAGATGTTGATACAGGAGAAGTATTACAAGTTGGTACTTTGTATTGTGCTAGACTTATGAATCATATGGAAGATGGCATAGAATCAGCACATAGTGAAATGATTGTAATGGAGACAGCTGTAAAAAATATGCAAACAAAAGTAAAAGTATTAGAAGATAATCTTATAAATAATATGCCACATAACAATTTCTTAGAAGACTTAACTACTCTAGATGATATTAATATTGTTGATGGGATTTATAGTCCAATTTTAGGTAAGGTTTATTATTAGAAAGGAAGTGATTGGATGGCAGTAGGTGATATAGTAAAATTTGGGATGTTATCAAGTAATGGAAATACATATAGACAAAAAAGTACAATTGAAGCATTTAAAAATGGATATTATAACTTTAATTACACTAATTTTAACTTCATAGATGCATTAGATGAAGATAATAAATGGACTTGGATAGAAGCTAATATAGATATTGGTAAAATATATATATGCCCTTCTATAATAAAGGTAGGAAGCTATAATCAATTACAAATAGTTTTAAATAAAAATATGAATATAGGTGGAAAAACATATCAACTTATACTTTTAACTAGAGAACAGATTGAAGAACAAGTTCCTATTAGCATTTCACGACAAATAGATTTTGCTAAAAATACAAGTCAGTATGTGGACGCATATACTTGTACTACTCAACATTGGGTAGTGCAATTTGGGAAAACAATAGAAGATGCTGTATATATGTGCCACTTTAATAGTTATGCAGATGAATGGGCACATTATTCTGAAGTTGAAAATCCGGGTTCAAATGATACAGAATATTTCGGTAACTATAATTATCAAGGCATAGATGCATCAAGTACGTCAGCGGGTTATATTCCAATATTAAAACTTATTAATTCCACTCCTACTATCAGTGGAAAAGATGAAAATTTAAAAGACAAAACAAGTAATTTTAGCATTACTTATTCAGTAAATGATAATGATGTAGCAGATGAGTTAACTGTAAATGAAAAACTTAATGGAGAAATTATAAGAACACTAAAAAATCCTGTTAAGGGAAAGGAATTGACACTAATTATTAGTGAAGAAAGATTTGCCAATTTAAGTGTTAATAGCACCAACACTATAGAGATAGAAGTAACAGATGGGCAAGCTACTACATATAGAAGATATACATTTGTAAAGACTAATTCAGCACCATTTATAACTTATACAGGGCAAGCAGACTTAGGAGAGTTAACAACTAAACCTAGTATTACTTATTCAGTTAAAGATAATGAAGGAGATGCAATAACTGTAACTGAAAAATTGAATGGTGAAGTAATAAACCAATTTAGTGCAACTACAAATACAAACTATACAGTAGGAATAACTGATACGTTCTGGCTTACTTGTGGGTCTAATACAAATACAGTAGAAATAATAGCAAGTGATGCTCTTGGTGGAAGCAGTTCAAAGACTATTACATTTTCCAGAAAAATAACAAAACTACAAATAGTTATGAAAAATGCAATAGAAACAGATGCAAAAGCAACAAAGATATTAGTATCCCCTCAATGGACCACAACTGGAGGAGTTGGAAAAGTAGAAGTATGTAACAATGGATTTGACCCTAATCCTAAATGGGAAGATGCAACTACTATGGTAGTGCTTAATAGACCTTATTTATTTACTAATACAAGTAAAACTGCTTCCAAATGGGGAATTAAAATAAGAATAACAGTTACAAAGAATCAAGGATATGATGGAGAAGTTGCAATATTTGGATTTGGGGGGGCATATGAATGATGAAAATATTTCATGAAAAATCATTGATAGAAATAAATAAGGAAAAAGAAGAAAATGGAAAACTAAAAAAGGAAGTTGAAGAATTAAAATCAGAATTAGAACTAACTCAAGCTGCATTGAATGATTTATTATTTGGAGAAGAAGGAGGTGAATAAGAATGGCTGGATATTTAGCATTACAAATAATGAAAGGTAACCTTAGTTATGCAAAGGTTATGAGTAAGTTTAGCAAATATAAAGAACGAATAGACATTATATTAGTAGCAGAAGGCAGAGAAGATTTAATAGAAAATTAATCTTCTCTTTTTTATTATCATTTAAGAGGATCTTCATAGGTCCTCTTTTTATAAGGAGGGATAAAATGTCTTATAATAAAAAAGTATGGAAAAGCGGAGACAGAATTACAAAAGAAGCGTTAAACAATATGGAAAATGGTATAGAGGCAGCACATCAAAATTCAGGTGGAACAGGTTCGGTAGCAATAGTAGATAATTTAAACAGTGATAGTTCAACATCTGCATTAAGTGCAAAGCAAGGTAAAGAACTTAATAATAAAATGCCTGCTAAATCTATAGTAGAAGGTGGAAAAATATACCTAGCAAAAGAGGATGGAACAAAATTAGATAGTGGAACTGAATTACCTGTAGGTGGAAGTACAATAGAAGTTGTAAATAATCTAGAAAGTGACTCAACTACTGCTGCTTTGAGTGCTGCACAAGGTAAAGTACTTAATACGCAATATAAAGATATTGCGAACATAGGCACAAAAGAAAAATTAAACGGAAAATTTAAATCTACAACATTAGAAGAAATATTATTAGAAATTTATAATAAAATTTATGGAACTGTAAGTCAACCAGTAAATCCATTAGAAGTCACTATAGGAAATACTATACCAAGGATAGACTTTACTTCTGATATTTGGGATACAATGAAAAAAGATAATCCAATTACTGTACAATCAAAACTAACTTTTAATAATTTAGTATGTAATGGATATGTCGAATTAAAATGGCAAGGTAACTCATCTTTAAATTATCCCAAAAAGAATTATACTGGAAAATTTTATGAAGATGATACTAAATCTACAAAACAAAAAATTAATATTCAATTAAATACTGATAGTAGAAAATGGGGAAATGAAAATAAATTCTGCTTTAAAGCAAATTATATAGATAAAACTCATGCAAGAAATATTGTATCTGCAAGGATAGGGGCTAAAATGTTAAAAACTAGAAGTGATTATAATAATTTACCAGAGAAATTAAAAAATGCTCCTAACTATGGTTTTATAGATGGATTCCCTGTTGAAATATATTTAAATAATGAATATTTAGGTTTGTACACTTGGAATATTCCAAAAGATGGTTGGATGTTTGGTATGACCGAGAAAGATTATTCTGAAATAGTAATTTGTAGTGAAGTACCTACGGATTATTGCTTATTTAGAGCAGAACCAACACATGAACATTGGTCAGAGGAATATCCAGGAGATTCGATAGGAACAGATGGAGTGCTTGATAAATGGAAAATTGCAGAGGCATTTGTTAGAACTAGCGATGATGCTACTTTTACAAGTCAGCTATCCCGACATTTTAACATTAATTCATTATTAGATTATTATATATTCTGTTATTTATGTTGCGATATAGATGGGTTAGGCAAAAATCAAGTAGTATGTTCCTATGACGGAGGTAATACATGGATATATACATTATATGATTTAGATTCTACATTTGGATTATATTGGAATGGTAGTAAATTAGTATCTTCTACATATAGATGTCCTGAAGATTATGAAACATATGCTACTAATAAAGCTGACGGTGAATATAATTTATTATTTGAAAAAATATGTAGATTATTCCCAAGCGAACTATATGGTAGATATAGAGAATTAAGACAAGGTGTATTATCAAATACAAATTTAATTTCTGAATTTACAGCATTTAAGAACCATTTACCAGATGAATATTATACGAGAGATGGTGAAAAATGGACTGATATCCCTAGTAAAGATATTACGAGTTTTGAACAAATACAAACTTTTATAAATGAAAGATGCACATATGTGGATAATATGTTTGAAACTTTATTTAATAAAACTTCAGTTGATGTGACCTCTATAACTATAACTGGTGATACAACAACTGAAGTAGGTAATACAATACAACTTAGTGCCGTTGTATCACCTGCAAATGCAAGTAATAAATCTGTTACGTGGAGTTCAAGCAATGATGATTTAGCTACTGTAAATGAAAATGGTTTAGTTACTACTAAAACTGCTGGAAATGTAATTATTACTGCTACATCTGTATCAAATTCAAGTATAAAAGCTACATATACTATTACTATATCTGCTAAAATTGAAGATAAAGATAGACTTGTAACAGAAGGGTTACAATCAAGATGGTTATTTATGGAGGATAGTGCAAGAGAAATTGATTCTACGAATCAAACATTGATTTTTAAAGACACTGTATCTAATGATAATTTAAAATTCCCTAAATCAAAGACTGAAGTGCAAGATATTGCTGTAGTAGCGAATAATAATTCCTCTTTAGATGGATTTAGGTTTGACTCATTGGACAGTAATAACTTGGGAGTAATAGAAGATAATACGAATGTAAATAAAACAGAATATACACTTGAGGTATGCATAAAATTGGTATCAGAAATCAAATCAACTTCAACATTAATTACAAAATTCCCACAAATGCCATCTAAAGTATATTTATATGCGAATGGAAATTTAGGGGGAACAATAGGAAATACATGGTTTGAAAAGAAACATAATTTATCGAACCATGTTAATGATGATGTTGTTACTATATCATTTAAAATTATGCCTACAAAGGTTGAGGTGTTTATAGATGGTACATCTATAGGATATTCAACAGCTAATATAACTACTATAGATTCACCTGGGTCTGCTATACTTTGTGGGACAAATACTGGGAACTATAAATTTAAAGAAATAAGATATTATAATAGGGCTTTAACTGATAAAGAACTAACTAATAATAATCTATATACAAAAGATAAATATAAAACAGTATAGTTCACAATTTAAAAATATAACGAACTACATAATTTGAATCAATTGCGTAAGAAATATGTTTATAAAAATGAAGTCATGTTAATACTTTCTAATAAAAAGGAGTGTTGGCATGGCTTTATTATATATAGCATTAGTATTATGTTTAATAGGCATATTAATAGGTATTCTGTCTATAATAGGGATAATTGTACTTTATAAATCAATATAGAAAGTTAAAGGACTTAATTAATTTTAGGTCCTTTTTTAATGTAAAAAAGGGGTGATATTATGGATTTTCATTGCTGGAATGAAGAAGGATGTACAGTAGAATTAGATGAAAGAGAGAAACAAGCATATATAGATTATGTTCAAAAGAAAAATCCAGGGCAACAAATAAAAAGTTTAATTGTAAAATTGGATGGAGATTATGTTGATTTGAAATATGAAGTAGTTCCAATTCCATTCCAAAGAATTCGCAGAATTACAGGCTATCTTTCAGAAGTGAAACAATTTAATGATGCCAAACAAGATGAATTAAAAGATAGAGTCAAACATTGCTAGAATAGAGGTGTTGTCTATGAGTACAGAAATAATTGTTGCAATACTAGCATTTGTTGGAACCCTAGCAGGTTCTTACTTTAGCAATAACAAGACAACTGCAGTAATACAAGAACAGATAAAAAATATAAAAGAAGATATATCTATTCTGAGTAATAGGGTGGATAAGCATAATAATCTTATAAGTAGAATGAGTGTTGTTGAAGAAAAAATAAAGGAATTAGAAAATAAAGGAGAGAGATAAATGTTAGATTTAAGTGTTATAAGTAATTATTTAGTAGTTGCAGTAATATTAGTATGTTGTTGTATAGGATATGTAATAAAAACAAGTTTAGATTTTATACCTAATAAATATATACCATTAATCATGGCCTGCATAGGAGTGGTTTTAAACTACTTTATAGCAGGCTATTTTAATGTAAATGTATTACTAGGAGGAATGTTGAGCGGTTTAAGTTCTGTAGGACTTCATCAAGCTTTTAAAAATTTAATTGAAAATAAAGAAGGTGATAAATAATGAAAACTCAAGGTGGTTTTACCTTACTTGAAAATGAAAAGGATGTTAAAAATTGGCTTGCAAAACAAAAGGTAAGTAGAAGAATAACAAGATTACAAGTACACCATATGGATATGCCTAGCTATTCTACATGGGAAAAAACTGATAAAAAAGTATTTTCGGAACCACACTTCGGCAGAACTAAATCTTTGGACAGTTATGGAAAATCTAAATGGGGTAGTGCAGCTAGTGATGGTCATGGACATCATATAGCACAACACTTCAACGTTTTCCCTGACGGTAAGATAACAACTGGTAGAAACCTTAATAGTACTCCAATTGGTATTAGAGGTTGGAATGACCACGCTATTTGTATAGAAATATATGGATGCTTTGACAAGGGACATGACAAGATGAGTGATGCACAAAAGAAGGCAGTAATATATCTTTATGGTGAGTTGTGTAAGAGATTTGATATCCCAGTTAACACTTCTCATATAAGACCGCATTGTTGGTTTACTGCTGGAGGAACTTATTTAGGCAAATATAATCCTTCAAGAAGTGCTAAAACTTGTCCAGGTACTGCATTCTGGGGATATGGATGTTCTCCAGATGGCTTCAGTCACTTCATTAAAGATGTAAAAAACTATGTAGATGGTAAAAAAGCAGAACCTAAGAAGGAAGAAACCAAGGCAACTACAAAGAAATTCCAAATACAAACTTTAGATAAATTAAATGTTCGTAAAGTGGCAGATTGGAATGCTTCAGCAGTTACTACAGTCAAGAAAGGGCAAATATTGGATGTGGTTGCTGAAGTATCACCTAAGAATGGATCTACAAAAATGTATAAACTTGAAAGTGGACTTTATATAACTGCATCTGAAAAATATGTAAAGAAAGTATAATAAAAAGGCTGGTAGGGATTATTTTCCTTACCAGCTTTATTTTTATTATACTTCTGATAATTTTCTACCACAAAATGGGCAATATTCAATTTTAAAAGATGCGATTCCATCAGCCTTAGCTATTATGTGTAAATTATCATATTCATCTTTATCTATATATAAATTGTTATAACATCCTTGAGTTATTAATTTTTCTTTTCCATATTTAACATTACAATACTCACAACCCTCTTTTAGGTCCATTACATTCATACTTATAACACCATCCATTTTTATTTCTTTTTCGATATGTTTTTCATATCATACCCCTATGAGCTTCTTTTTATTTATCTAATTTGTACCACATACCAGGTATACATCCATCATATATTTCAGATGTATTATTTGTTGGTACATGGTATATTTTAACTCCTGTTATCTCTATTCTTTCTGTACTTATTTCTTTTAGGTACAACGTTATTTTTCTAGTTTCTCCAGCTGATATATTTTGCTCAACACCACTCCATGGTATACAAGTATTTTTTTTATCGTATTCTTTAAAATCTATTTCTAAATAATTTATATCATTTCCTGTATTATTAGTCCATGTAAATTCAAAACTTGGAGAAATTTCATCATCTAGATAAGTTTTTTCTATACTATCAAGTTGTTTAGCTATATATTTTTCAGCTTCTACTTCATTTCCACTATAATTTTCAGGTATTTTTAAATTTACACCATCTTGATAATATTTAGCTTCTTCTTCTATTTTCCAGTCGTGGTTATTTAAAAAATTAATCTCATCCTCTGTTAATAACTTTCTATATGCTTCTGTTAATTCATTTCCTTCTAATCCTTTTAAAGTGGCAATTCTCTCTTTTTCAGTCATATGTTTTTCTTCTTTTATAGAGCTTTCAGCTTTATTCTTGTTTATATTATTACTACAACCTACCATACTTACTGCTAATATACATGATGTTAAAATGCTTATTAATTTTTTATTCATAAATAACATCCCCCTTAATAATTTATATTTTAGAATTCTATTTTGCTTCTATTAACTCCGTTAGCATTAATTCCAAATTCCCATCATCTTCATCAAAACCCCATACTTCTAAATACTCCGCATTACTGTCTTTATGTCGCCATATACATTCTAAGTAAAAAATAACATCCCCTATATATATTTTGCAGCATTCTACTTTTTCTTCAAAGGTTTCGCAATCATATAGGTCGTATATTTTTCCTCCCCAACTGTTAATCATATTTGCGGCAGCCACTAATGTTGTTTCATTAGCCATTAAATAATTGAATATATTTTTTCTTTGCTTTTCTTTATCCATTTATTTTACCTCTAACTTGTTTATTTATTTTTTATTATTCTATTTTTAATACTGACTTAAGTTAATTGCTGCATTTAAGTCCCTATCCATTGTATGTCCACATTCAGGACAAGTGAATGTTCTATCACTAAGTTTAAGTCTATCTTTGCCTGTTCTTGTATGTCCACACTTACTACAAGTTTGCGAACTAGGATACCATCTATCGGCCATTACTAATTCTATGCCGTATTCTTGTGTTTTATATTGTAATTGTCTTTGAATTTCAAAAAATCCTTGTTTGCCTATCGCATCTGATAAATGCTTGTTTTTCATCATTCCTTTTACATTTAAGTCTTCTATTACTATCTTTTGAGGTTTCTTTTCTACTAATTGATGTGTCATTGTATGTCTATAATTATTTCTAATATCTCTTATTCTATGTTGCAGTTTTAAGATTTGTTTTTCTAATTTGATTATATTATTAGTCTTATGATATACTTTTCCGTCTTTATTCATATCATATTTTTTACTTACTTGTCTTTGTAATCTTTTTAATTTCTTCTCTAATTTCTTCATCTCGGCAGTTTTGTTAATATTCTTATATACTGTACCATCACTTACTATCGCTAAATCTTTAATTCCTAGGTCTACACCTAATACAGTTGGATTTAATTCAGGTTTATAATCTTCTTGTTCTACTCCTACTGATATGTACCAATGCAATCCATCATATGTCACTCTTGGATTAGAATATTTTTTTACAATAGGTATATAGTTTTTTCTACTTAACTTTACTATACCTATTTTAGGAAGTTTGACTGTATTTTCATTTATTTTTACTGCTTGATAGTTTGGAGCAAATGCTGGAGTTGTTTTATTTTTGCTCTTAAATCTTGGGTAGGATTTAGCATTGCCCTTTTTTACTTCTCTAAAAAAGTTCTTGAATGCGGTACAAGCATCTGTATAAGCAATAACTAACACCATGCAATCGCAATCTTTAAGCCATTCATTTCCTTCTTGTTTCTTATAAGCAGTGAAGTATTTACTAAGTCCTTTTGATGGTATGAATCTTTCCTTCTTAGGTATATTTTCATCTTCATATCTACTCTTTTGGAATGCTAAACACCAATTATATACATGTCTTGCGCATCCTGCTTGAAAAAACATTTGTTGTTCTTGTTGTTTATTAGGTTCTAATCTAACTTTATATGATTTAATCATTTCTTTTTTCCTCCTATACTTGTTATATTTACATTTGTACATCAGCTATGGGTATGAGTAAGTATTTAACTGCTTAGTTTCAATGCTTGCTATACTGTATATTGAACTTGTACTATCTCTTTTTATACAATTCCTTCTTATTATCTGGGTTCCAATACTTGCTATATTGTATATTACATTTGTACACAAAACTAATGTATCTGAATCAAATGCAGACTCGAAGTTTCAATACTTGTTATATTGTATATTGCATTTGTACTTAGTAGTTCCTATTAGCTACTATATAAACTGCCAACAGTTTCAATACTTGCTATATTGTATATTGCATTTGTACGATTAAATACTTGTATTTCCTGTTCTCCAGTGGCATGTTTCAATACTTGCTATATTGTATATTGCATTTGTACTTAGTAGCCATATAATCACCTCTATCGTAGATATATAGTTTCAATACTTGCTACATTGTATATTGAACTTGTACTAACTTTATATTTTGAATATAATTAGAAATATTTGACGTTTCAATACTTGCTACATTGTATATTGAACTTGTACTCGTGTAACCTGTGTTACAGTAATACCAACAGATATAAGTACTGAATAATAATTGTACTAGTTGATATACAAGTACTTTTTATTAAGTTTTCAAGGTATCAACATATATCTGTACTAGTTGATATTGCTACAATATAAGTTACTAGCATTGAAAAATATAATAAATTTCTAATAACAAGATTGTATTAGTATTGTATTAGCACAAGTGCAATATACAATATAACAAGTTTCCCTATTCAACGTATCCTCTTTTGCATAAGCTACTCGAGTCGGTATGATACTCCAAGGGCGTAAATTCGGGTTTGAACATCCCTACATACCGAAATAATCTTTTAAGTGATTATCTTTCGGTTTTTTATTCTTTTGTTACTATTATAATAGCATATGTTCTCCACTTTGTGCAACTCTTTTTTGAAAATTTATTTATTTTTTTTCTTCACTATGGTACAATTATCTCAAAGGTGGTGATTTTATGGCTTTGAATGAAAATAAAGATAGAATTAATCTTGTAATAGAAAAGGAATATAAAGAACAATTGCAAAAATTAGCAAAAGACAATAGAGTAACCTTATCAAACTTTTGTGCAACTGTACTTGTGAAATATATAGAAAAAAAGAACCAAGAGAAGTAATTTCCCTTGGCTCTTTTATTATTTAATACTTTCTTTTACTCTTAATAGATACTCATATTGTCTTTTAACATAATCATCTGTTTCACTTCCACCTCTTGAACACCAGTCATACACACGCTTAGATACATCTTCCTTTATATTTACTGGTATTTCATCATCAAATAATATCATATCCATTATCCCTAAAAATTCTTTACTACTAAATGCTTTCATTTTCATATCCCCCTTAATTTTTTATTTACTTATATATATGAGAGAGTTTATATAAAAATTACATAAATTTATATAAATTTTAAATATTTTTTTATTAATTTTATGTAACACTTATAGAAGAATTGCATATATTTATACAAAGAAAATAAATAGAGGATTTCAAGAAAAAATAAATAATATATAAATTATACATTTTTTAGGTAATAATTGAATAAAAATTAGTGAGGTGAGATTATGGCAAAAGAAAAACCAACTATAATCAATATAAGCTTCAAAACACAAACACTAGATGATAAGATGCTCTTAGATTGGCTAGAAGTCAAATTTAAAGAATATGGGAAATCAAATTATATAAAGAATGTGCTTAGAGAAAAGATGTATAAAGAAATAAATAAAGAAGATTAAACAAAAGAAAAGCCAAGGAAAGAGTATCCTAGGCTTTTTTATTATATAAGATGTCTTAATAATTCACATAATGCAGCCAACCCAAAATAAATGCCAGCCTTAAACAATTCACTTACCTCCGATAAAATAAAAGATTAAGAATATTATTTCTCATAAGGGGGATTTTATAATGGTAAAATATTACACTTTTTCGGAATTTTTACATTTAGAAGAAGAGGACTTGAATATGATAGAAAAGTTCTTAGATCATATCAAAAGAAATAAAGTTGTATATTCAAGATTAGTATTATTAGTAGCTTTGCTAATGAAAAATAACAATATAATTTATGCAGAAAGTTTTGAAGTGAGTTTAAATAATTCAGCTAAACAAATAATAGATATGTTGTTAGTATTAGCTAAGTATTCATTTTTAGGTCTAGGGCTGAAGGAGATAATATCTACTATGATTGCTGGAGGAAGTTTTAAAGATGCAACGACATCAGGAATGCAATATCTATTGACTTATGTATTAATCAAATTGTATCCTAGTTTATTTAATATGTTTAGTAAAATTAATTTCTAGGAGGAGATACTATGAAAGCTAAAATAATCTTTAGCATATTAGGATGTTCATATAACTTATGCTTAATCAGTGGGTTAGTAAGCTTTATATTATATGCCTATGGTTTAGATAAATGTAAGCATGGTCCAACTATAGCTATAGGGGTATATCTTGTATTGTCAATATTAGGAGAGTGTCTACTATGAAATTAAGTGATTATTATTCAATTAAAAGACAAGAATATGTAACATTTAAATTAATTCCAACTAAAAGCAGTAGAAATAATACAACTATAGGAATAGCACATCTTATTAATAGTATGTATAGAAGCACTAATAAACTTATCTATAAAGAAAATAAAAAGCTAATAATAGAAACTAGATTAAAAGCTTCTTACTATATACACATATCTAAAGAAAACATATCTTTTTATTTTATTATTCCTAAAATATTTCAGAATCAATTTAAAAGTAAATTTTCCGATACATGGAAAAATGTAGATATAAAAATTGTAGATGCAATTCCAGTAGATATTAATTCATGTAGTAAATACCAATTATATTACAAATTTGATGATGCATTATCTTTGGAAACCGATAGAAGAAATAATGATTTATTATCAGCCAATTTATCTACATTAGAAATTTTACAAGAAAATGAATTTATAGGAGTACTATATAATTTTATTCCTGTGTCAGAAAAAGAAAGTAATTACTTTAAAAAGAAGAGTAGTGAAACTATACAAAGATATAAAAACGGAGAAAACTTAAAGAAATCTAAAAATTTATTGGATTATTCAAAAATAGCACTAAAATTTTTAATAGACTTGATAAATGCCCTTTTAAATTGTCTTTTAAATGGAGAGCAAAATAGTCAGCTTATACTTTATCCTTTAGGAAAAGAAACCTCTTCTAGCACCCAAAGAAAGCTTCAAAAGGAAATACTTAAAAATCAGACTCTAATTTTAGCTCATTCAGAGGAAAAATCAAGAGAAAATCAATTATGCCAGTCTATTTATAATAGTTTTTCTAAAATTAACGGAGACAATGAATTAATTTATACAAAAATAAAAAAAGATATAGATATAAATAGATATATAATTAACAATGTTAAAATAAATTCTACTAGTACAGAAGAGTGTTCAAATTTTATCTCTTTACCAGGGGCAGAATTAATAGATCAATATAAAAACATAACTCATAAAGAAACTAAAGAAAATCCAGTACCAAAAGAATTAACTACTGGGGTTATTAATTTAGGAAGTATTGTATATAAAGATAATAAAGACAATGCTTATCTCAGCACAGATGAAAGCCTGCAATCTTTGCCACTTGCAATATTGGGAGGAAGTAGAAGTGGAAAAACAACTTTTGCTGGGAATATGTGTAATGACATTATAAAAAATAATGAATGTTTAATTGATATAGATTTTATAAAAAATTGTGAAGCTAGTAAAGAAATTAAAAATATAACTCCAAAAGATAGACTGATAGAAGTAGACTTAAGTAATTCAGATTGCATACCTAGTTTAAATTATAATGAAGAAAAAATTATGCAAAATATGAATGCAGATGAAATATCTAAAATAAGCAGAAGAAAAACAAATTATCTATTACAATTAATAAATATTATTAATGAAGATGATAAACAACTTTCTAGTAAAATGAGAAAATATTTAGGAGCTGCTGCAAGAATAGGGTTTTGCTTTAATGATATTACTATAAAGGATATATTAAGAATATTAACTAACTACAAATATAGATATAAAATAATTAATGATTTATCCAAGGACCTGCAATTTAAATTAGAAGATAGCATAAATAATTTGCTGGAATTAGATGAATGGAGTAAAACAACTAAGGATAATCCAGTATCAGAGATAATAGGAACTAAAGAAAATAAAATAGAAGGGATAATGGATAGAATTGATTTGCTAAGAGAAAATTATGTAATAGATGCTATGTTAAATAAAGATAGCAAGAATGATATAGATTTTGTAGAGGCTATAAATAATAATAAAGTTATATTGATTAGAATGAGAGATAAAGATTTTGAAGATACCATAAGTATAGATATATTAACCACATTCTTTTTGCAGAAAATATGGATGGCTACTAAGATAAGAGGGTCACAAATAGAATTACCAAATAGGTGTACGGTATTAATAGATGAAGTTTTTCAAACTCCTACAGCTCAAAAGTTACTTACGCAGCATTTTGTCCAATCAGCTAAATTTAATTTAAAATTTGTATTAACACTGCATTATTTAGAGCAACTTAGCAAGGAAGCCCAATTAGCATTAAAGAATAGTAATTCATCATATATGTTGCTTAGTGGAGTTGATAAAAAAGCATTTATAGCTTTACAAGAGGAGTTTGAAATACATGGATATAATTTAGAAGATTTATTAAACTTAAAAAGATATAGATCTTTAAATTTAATAAAAAGCAGAGATGGATATAAAGCATTCATAACACAATTACCATTACCAATAAAATAAGGAGGGTATAACCCTCCTATCTTTATGTTCTCATATTAAATTTCATAAGCATATAATATGCCTAAATTATTTCATCTCAACTTTCTCAATTTTCAAAAGTCTTAATGAAATATATGATTTTTAATATGTAGAATATTCCTTTTATAGAATATTTAACACATATTTAACATTTAATCTATTTTATTCTATTTATACTATATATTTCCTAACTGTTATGGTCATATGGATTATTGTTTGTCAGTATGACCATAACAGTAAAAAACTATATTGGTAATCTTAATTTTATATCAAGTTCAAATTTACCATTTCTAATTCCTTTTTCTTTATAGTATATAACCTCTTCTATTACTGATTTAAGTAATATATTTTTATCTAATATATTTTGTGTATTTTTATAACTATTAATTATTTTCTCAACCCTTGGAATTAGTTCGGAATAATTTAAATCTATTTTCATTTCTTTTTCTATTAATTCTTTTAGATTATTAATTGCAGTTTCATTTTTTTCTGTTTTAACTCTTAATACATTAGTTCTTTCTAAATAAGTATCAATATCATAGACACCTCTTTCAAGAAAATCGTGTAATTTATTTTTTTGTTTTTGAAGTTCTATAGTTTCCTTTTCTAAAAGAGATAAAGTATGCTTAAGATTACTTATTCTATCATTATTATTATCAGATATATCTTTTTTTAATATTTCATTTTGATATTCATTTAAAAACTGTTGCATATATCCCAAAATAGTATTTTCAACGCTTTCTAACTTTGACGATGAATTTTTATTACAATGGGCACACTTTAAGAATAATACTATATCGTTATTTTTATAGGTTGATTTAGATACAATCATAGTATGATTACAACAAGCACACTTGATTAATCCAGCAAGAGGATTGATCATTTTTTTATTTTGTGATACAGAGGGAACTTGATTACCTTCTAAAATATTTTGTGCCAAATTAAACATATCCTCACTTATAATAGCTTGATGTCTACCTTTTGCATAAATTATTTTATCTTTTGAATTGACAATAGATTTAGTACCTTTTCTCTTTACTTTATTCCAGCTAACATACCCACAATAAATGCTATTCTTTAAAATTCTTCTTATAGCTTGTTCTGAAAATGGTTTACCAGAATTAGTTTTAACGCCTATTGTATCTAAATATACTTTTATTTTATAAGAACCATAATTTGATATATATAAGGCAAATATTTCTTTCACTATTGCTGCTTTATCTTCATCGATTATAAGTAACCTTTTCCCTTCTCTGTCATACTCAAACTTGTATCCAAAAGGAGCATTAGAGGCAATAAATTTTCCCTCTTCAATAGATTTTATTCGACCTCTTTGCATACGTTTAGTAATCATTTTAAGTTCACGTCTAGCAAAGAATGACTTAAATTCAGTCATCTCTTCATCAAGTTCATTATTTAGATCATAAGTTTTATCTGGAGTAACAATTAAAGTGTTAGTTTCTTTAAAAGTATCCAAGATTAATCCTTGGTCCTGCATTCCTCCACGGCCTAAACGATCCAAATCCATACATAGCACAGCATCATACATATTATTTCTAACTTCTTCTAATAGCTTTAACATCTTAGGTCTAGATGCTATACTTCCTCCAGATACTATTTCTTCATGTACTTCAATGATATCTAGATGTTGTTTTTTAGCAACTTCTAATAGAGTGCTTCTATGCCTTGCTAGTGTATCAGTATTTTCTCTTTTTTCTAATTCTTCGTCTTGACGGCTTTTGCGCAAGTACATACATACTTTCATTATGCTATTTCTCCCCCAAATTCATATTTATAATTATTGTATTTATTTAGAAAATATTTAGCAACCTCCAGTTCATTAATCGATAGTGCTTTACTTAATTTTATTATTTCAATCAAAGTAACATTAACAAATTCATCACTTTCTATTTTTGAAATATAGGCTTGAGAAACTCCTATCATCTCAGCCAATTGCTTTTGAGTTACTTTTTTCTTTAGTCTTGTATTTCTAATTATATTCATATTATAAATCTCCTTAAATGTTTTAATAAATTGTCATAATTTTTCTATAAATATAACTACCAGTTATATTTATTGTCCTATAATATAAATAGAAATATATAAATTAAATGTTGAATGTAGAACATATATTCTATAAAATATAAGTATGGATATATAAATGGGGGGATTTGATTGGAGAAAGGAATTATAAAATTGGCAAAAGAGCTGTCTCAACTAAAGAAAAATGACCCAGAAGCGTATAAATTAATAATTGAATTAGTAAAAAAATTAAGACAAATAGGTTGATTAACTTATTTGTCTTTATCATTTAAACTTCTTATTAATTCTTTGATTATTTTCTTATCTTTATCATTTAGGTTTTCGATTTCTCTAGCTAACTCTATATATTCAGTCAATTCTTCAGAGTATCTATATACTCGTCCTAAATGTTGAATATTACTCCTACCAGTTAAATCATCCATACTAACATTAAAAATCGTAGCTAATTTATCGATAGTTTTATTCGTAGGAGTTCGATTACCATTTTCCCAGTTTGAAACAGTTTGTTTTGTAGCATCTACTAATTTACCTAATTCAGTTTGACTTAATCCTAATTTTTCTCTTTCTCTTCTTATGTTATAGCCCAATAATTTATTTTCCATATATAACACTCCATACTTATAATATCAATATTCGCAACTAAATTATATTTAGAATATGCAAACATTAATAAATACATTGAAAATACCATGTGAATACATATTTAATTCATTTAAAAGTGTTTACAACTAAATTGTATTACATTTAAATTATAACTTAAAATCATATGAAATAAAATTCTTATTTATGAATACTTTTTATAAAAAAGTAAAAAATATTGTTGACATATAAAAAATATAATACTACTATTAAAGCATAAAGGTATTCAAATAATTGACAGGAGGTGATTAGATGAGTAAACAATACAAACTAAAAGAAATGAGAGATAAATATCATTATACTCAAGGGGATATAGCTATAAAGCTTGGCATTTCAACTAGGGCATATGCTAACAAAGAAAATGGTTCATCTGAATTCACATTATCAGAGGCTAAAAAAATAGCTACTATATTCAATGCTAACATATATGAAATTTTTTTTACAAATGAAGTCAACAAATTGAATACATTATTATTATCTACAAATATTGAAACATAGAATAGCTAATTATTAGCTATAGGACAAAATATTGACTTCATAAACATAATTAGGGGTGATTGTTATGAACCAATCTAACGATAGCTATATTACTGAATATGAAACTGATGTAGCAAAGATAAAAGTTAGGTTTAATGATACTAGTAATTTAACTAGAGAACAGGTTTTCAATAGAATAGCACAAGCAGCATTTAATTTATGCATTCATGAACATGAAAGAGAAATGAGGGTCAATAAAGATGAATAACTTATCTGAAGAAGAATTAGAATTTATTCGTAAGACAAAAGAAAAAGTTGAGAATATGAATTTATTCAAGCAATCAAACTGGACAGAAGAAGAAAAAGAATATTTGCTTAATTCAGATAAAAACTTTACTGAAATAGCAAAAGAATTAAATAAAAGCTCTTCATCAGTTAGATCAATGGCATCTCATATGGGAATAAAAAAACCTCATAGGCAATGGGAAAGTGAAAAGGTTGCGAATTTAATTAAGCACTATTCGGACCCGAATATCACTATCAGTCAAATATGTCAGCTATTAGGAGAGACAAAAGGAGCAGTAGATTATCAAGTTAGAAAATTAGGCCTTAAAAAAGCTACAAATTTAGGCTGGACGGCTGACCAAGAAGAATTATTAAGACAATTATATTGTGAAGAAAATGAGACAATAGAACTTATAGCTCAAAAATTGGGAAAAAATACACCGGCGGTAAATTCTAAGATTGCAAGAATGAAGCTAAAAAGAAACAAAAGAAAATAAACAGGAGGTGATAAACAAATGATAATCATTCCAGAAGCTTTACAAGTATATTGCATCTTAGTTAAGCATTTTGGATTTGATGACAGTTGGACTAGCTTTGAAAAATGGCAATATAAATACAAGAATTTATTCTAAGGGGGGAGTAATTTATGAGTGATTTATATAACAGTTACAAAACATTTAGCAATAATGAATTTGGAGAAATAAGAGTATTAGAAATTGAAAACGAGCCTTGGTTTGTAGGTAGAGATATAGCAACTGTTTTAGGTTATAGCAACCCACCAAAAGCAGTAAGAACTCATGTAGATGAAGAAGATAAAGGGGTGAACGAAATGGACACTCCTGGCGGTAAACAAAAAATAATAGTAATTAATGAAAGTGGATTATATAGTTTAATTCTCAATAGTAAATTACCAAATGCTAAAAAATTCAAACGTTGGGTAACAAATGAAGTTTTACCTTCTATAAGAAAACATGGAGCTTATATGACAGAGGATACAATAGAAAAAGCATTAACTAGTCCAGATTTTCTTATACAGTTAGCAACTAAGTTAAAAGAGGAACAAGAAAAATCTAAACAACTTGAGGACAAGCTAGAGAAAAATAGTAAGATGCTGAACCAAATATCTGCTAGTAAAAATTCCTTATTGGTTAGAGAAGTAGCTAAGATACTAAGTAATCACCACGGCATAGTTATAGGAGAAAAGAAATTGTACCAAAAGCTTAGAGATTGGGGCTGGATATTTAAGAATAGTACAGAAGCTAAGCAAGAAGCGATAATACATGGATACTTAGAAGTAAGAGAAGGGACTAGAGAAAGTTCTAAAGGAGTATTTACATTCCATGTTACACGCGTTACCGGAAAAGGACAGAGGAAAATACTTGAAAAGCTATTAGAGGAGTTGGAAGAAGGTGAAACTATTGCAAATAAATAAAAAAATGAATGATATAAGTGGTCAAAAATTTGGTAGATTAACAGCTATAAAACCTTGCGGAAAGAATAAATGGAAAAATATTATGTGGTTGTGTAAATGCGATTGTGGAAAAGAACATATGGCAACAGAAGGCAAATTAAAGCAAGGTAAAGTTAGAAGTTGTGGATGTTTAGCTAAAGAAATGCATATTAAACAACTTGAAACTCATGGATTAACTACTGGAGGCAAGCCGAGAACATTTATTATATGGAACGGCATGAAAGCTAGATGCTTAAACCCTAAAAACGACTCATATAAAAGCTATGGAGCGAGAGGAATTAAAATTTGTGATGAGTGGATGAAGTTTGAAAATTTTCATAATTGGGCGATAGCAAACGGCTATAATGATAACTTATCTTTAGACAGAATAGATAATGATGACGATTATAAACCTTCTAACTGCCAATGGGTAACTCCATCAGAAAATTATAAGAAACAAAGAAAAGCAAGATATATAACTATTGATGGCGTTACTTTAAATGTAAGCGATTGGTGTAAATACTTAAAAGTATCAAGATATACGGCATATAAATATCTGAATGTAAGTGAAGAAGCTTTTGTAGAAAAATTTAGTGAAAAAGTAAAATATATTAAAAATAAAAAATTATTGGAAGAATTAGAAAATAAGTAATGCAAGTTTTAACTTACAATGATTTCGTTGTGAGTGAATATTAAAGGGGGTTATATAATGCAAGACTATATTAAACATTTACAAAGCCAAATAGAGTACTGGCAGAGAATTGCCCTAGCAGAAAGAGAAAAGAACATTAAATTAGAAGAAATCATTAAGAAAATTGAAGAAAAGATATACAACTTAGAGGATAAGGAGGATTAATATGAATTCGCCCTATGTATTCAAAAGATGTTGCAAATGCAAAAAATGGTATGTAGCTAACACGATTAATTTTTATAGAAGTAAAAATGGTAAGCTTAGATTAAGTGGCTCTTGCAAAGAATGCTCAAATAAATCTTCAAAGGAATGGAGAGAAAGAAATAAAAAAACTAGCAAAAGTAAAATAAAGAATAAGCCTTTAACAGATAAGGAAAGAAGGAAATTAATAAGAAAAATTTTGTTTAAAGTTACAGGGCTTAATTATGAAAAAAACGAAGAATGCAGACTTATTAAAAAGGAGGATTAATATGAACTGGATATTAGATGAAGTCAGAGAAAGTATTAAAAATAAGATTACAGTATGTGAGAGTTTCATGGAACTATGTGATGAACAAATAAAACTATACAAAGATAGATATAGTACAAATGATTTACAAGTTGCTTGTGATTATGAATACTGGAGAGCATGCAAAATAAGAACAGCATACGAAATCAAGGATTTAAAAGAAATATTGCAAGAAATTGATGTAATGATGCAAGAAGAAGTAAGGGACCTTGATGAAGCAGATGAAGATGAAAGAGAAAATAGAGCAGATGCTTACATGGGAATATAAAAATAGAACCTACGGCAATAGGTCCTATCTTTAGAAAAAGTTAAGTAATTAGAAATTTACTTTTTCTATATTATATCACGAAAGGATATGATTTAGAACATGAAAATTAGAGATTTATTTCAAGGATGTAATCAGGCTTTTAGAAATAGTGAACCTACATTTCAAACTAGGCTATTATATGCAGAATTAAGTAGTCCTTATGATGTATATGCAGATAGCAAATGGGGTTATATAGATGGAGCAAGGGAATGTTTAGAAGGATATAAACCTATTGAAGAACTTGAAGAATATATACAAAAGTATGAAATAGATAACAGTCCTTTGACAATATATGACAGGGGATATTTGCAAGCATATAGGGATTTTGTAAAACAAGAAAAAAATAAGGAGAGTGTGATAAATGAATAATAAAGAAATAAATGAACTTATATTTTGCTTAGGTAAGGTTACTTTAGAAATTTATGAATATAAAAAGATGAAAGAAAAATTAGATACTGACTATAAAGAAGCAATTGAATATTTGGGTTTGCCTGATTCAATACTAGATTCTTTCGAACAAAATCAAGAATTTATTATTAATGAAATAATCAAGGAGCGTGAAGCTAATGAGTAATAAAATAGTTTTTGAAATTGGCATCGGTTTTCATACCTCTACAGTAATAAAAACCGAAGTGAAAATAAATGATATAAATTTTGTGTTTGAATATTACCCATCATTTGGGATGTTGACAATAGATAGAGTTTACAATGTTTTTAACGGAGATAGATTGGAAACGAAAGTGTTTAGAGAAAATGTAATAAATGTAAACGAAACAGAGTTTGATATTGAAACTTTTGATGTTGAAACTTTTGCTAGGGAATATGTTCACGAAAACTTAGTGATGCAAATATGTGATGAAAATGAACATTCTGTATTAAAGGAGGTGACTTTAAATGAGTAATGCATTACAACTGGCAACTTATACATTAGAAGGTGGACAAGTATTATCAGCCACAACTGTTAAGAACTATATAGCACCAGGAGCTACTGACCAAGAAGTTTTATATTTTATTGAATTATGTAAGGCTCAAAAGCTTAATCCATTTGTAAGAGATGCATATCTTGTTAAATATGGAAATCAACCAGCTCAAATTATAGTGGGAAAAGATGTATTTCTTAAAAAAGCTGGAGAAAATCCATACTTTGACGGATTAAAGGCTGGAATAGTAGTGGTTGATAAGAACGGAGAAGTAAAAGAACGTGAAGGCTCATTGAAAGTTCCAGGAGATGAATTAATAGGCGGGTGGTGTGAAGTATATCTAAAAAATAGAGAATATCCTACTAAGTGTTTAGTTAGTTTAGAAGAATATATACAAAAGAAAAAGGACGGAACAGTAAATAGTATGTGGAGTAGCAAACCATGTACGATGATACGAAAAGTAGCTCAATCTCAAGCTTTAAGAGAAGCTTTTCCAAATGAACTTAGAGGTTTATACGAAAAAGAAGAAATGGGAATAGATACAAAACTACCGGAAAAAGAAATAATTCCAGGCATGGCATCAACTAAGCAAAAGAATAAGATAATGGCAATGGCATCACAAAAGGGATTATATGATTTCAATAATCCTAAAGACATAAAAGAATTAGAGTGTTTCTGTACTAGCAATGGATATGATTTAAAGCATCTTAAATTTGAAGAAGCAGATGAAGTATTGCAACTTTTAATTGAATATGATCCAAAGGTTGATGATGTAACTGTAGATGATGAAATACAAGATGTAGAGTTTAATGAAGTTACTGAAACTGATGAAAGTAATATAGAAGGACAAGTTAGTTTATTGTAATAGGTTGAGGATTAATTCCTCTTCCTTAGACAAAAGATAAAGTGAGGTGAAAGAAATGGCGAAGTATAGAGCAATACAAACAGATTTCTGGGAAGATGGATTTGTATTAGACTTAACTCCGGAAGAAAAATATTTTTATCTTTATATATTAAGCAACCCTAGAACTACTCAATGTGGATGTCATGAGTTACCTTATAAAGTTATAGAAATGCAAACTGGATATAACAGAGAAACAGTTGAAAAGCTATTACAAAGATTTGTTGACTATGGAAAAATTGAATATTCACCTGATACAAAAGAAATTCTCATAAAGAATTGGCATAAATTTAATTTTACTAAATCTCCAAAGGTTATGAACTGCATACTAAAAGAAATTTCAGAAATTAAAAATCCAGACTTTAAAAAATATATGATAGATGTTTGTATAGGGTATGGATACCCTATGGATAGTCTATATATAGACTTGGGGGAAAAAGAAAAACAAAAAGAAAAACAAAAAGAAAAACAAAAAGAAAAACAAAAAGAAAAACAACAACAACAAGCAAAAAATACCGTATCACCTGTTGTTGTTGATAAAATAAAGTCTTATTTCGATTTGAAAAATGAAGATATACAAACTATATATGAAGCTCTTATAAGTGCAGATAAAGATGTTTCATATTTAGATGAAAAACTTCAAATTACTAAAAGTTCAAATGTAAAAAATGTTACTGGTTTTATTATTAAAGCAATTAAGGATAATTATACATTAAACAATAAAACTAACAATATTCAATTTAAACCGACTAAATTTCATTATAATGCTGGGAATGAAAACTTTAGACAATATGATCCTGATGAACTAGAAACACTTCTAAAAGAAAGTCAAAAGGGAAAATTTTAATCCAGGGGATTTCCCCTGGTAAGGGGGAGTAATTATGAAATACAAACATATGCCAGTAAAGAAATACCATTCTAAATATACAGATCCAAACGACAATACATCACTTAACTATCTTGCTTTAGCAGCAGCAATACTAGACCCAAATCCGAAGAAAGACTCAAGAAATTACATGCTACCAGAGTTATTTAATCCAGAGGAAGCAGAAGAAAGAATAAGAGAAATTGACAATATAAGAGCAACTGGAGGAATAACAGAAGCAGAAATGATTGTCATTAACGAAGAAAATGCTAATTATGATATAAAAGTCAGAAAAGAATTAGAGGCAATTAAAAAAAGAAGAGTTTTCAAGAGAAGACAAATTAGAGTAATTAACAAGTATGCAGGAGAAGAGAGAATATTTTCTTCTATGAAGGAAGCTTGTGAAGAATACGATTTAAATTACAACAGTGTACAAAATACATATAAATATTATCAAAAGAGATACGGAGCAAACAAAATTAAATATCATGGATTAATCATAGAGAAGATGTAGAGGGGGAGTAATTATGAGTATCGATAAAAATATTGTTGAATTGTTTGGAAAGGCTCAAAATGGCGATAGAGAGGCTGTAACAAGCATTGTTGAGGATAATATGGGGCTTGTATATAAGCAAGCAAAGAAATTCAAAGGTAAAGCAATAAGTTACGATGATGCAATTCAGGTTGGGAGTCTAGGATTATTACATTCTATACAAAATTATGACCCAGAACTAGGAATAAAATTTTCAACTTATGCAACAAGCAATATAATAGGTAAAATAATGCATACTGTAAGAGATCATAGAGAAGATGTACCATTCAGAATTCCAAGAAAAAATTTTAATGAATATAGACAAATCAAGCAAATTAGAAAAGAATTCGAAAAAATGCAAAGAGAACCCACTCTAAAAGAAATGTCAGAAATTATGGGAATAACAATACAAGAAATTACAAAGACATTACATCTTATGGAGGGTAAACTTCCCATGGACAGCACAATGAAAGCATCTAAACATAAAACAAAGGCTGTAAAATTTTCAGAAACATTAGAGAGCAATAGCATATCAGAAGACCAAATAATTTTCAAAATAGATATCCCTAATGCTATTAATAAGCTACCAGAAAGGGAAAAATTAGTAATAATAAAAAGATTCTACGAAGAAAAAAGTCAGTCAGAGATTGGAAAAGAATTACAAACAAGCCAAGCACAAATTCACAGAATAGAAAAAGGAGCATTAAAAAATCTAAAAGATATTTTGAACGGAAAGAATATAGAAATATTGGACTTGGACAAGCTAGTAACTAGAAAACGCAGAGATATAGATGTAGTAACAACGGATTTAAGTTGTCTTACACAGAGACAAAAGAAGTGTGTTGATTTAGTATTTGGCAAAGGACTAACACAAGCTGAGGCAGGCAAAATATTAGGCGTGAGTAAACATAATGTATATGCAGCGATAACCGAAGCAATAAAAAAACTAGATAAAAAGAAAATTAGTTAAGGGGATGAAAACTAATGAAAAATATTGTTGGTGCTAAAGAAAATGTGTGCCCTCATTGCCAAGGCACAATGCTATACATAAAAATCAATAAAGCTAAAGTTATTAGTCAATGTAAATGTGGATGCACTATAGATGGAAGAGCAAAAGATGAAGTTAGAGTATGGAGTTATGATCCAATAACAAAAGAGGTTATTAACAGTTAAATAAAAGTTACTTTAAAAGGAGTTGATTGTATGAACTTATTAAGTATAGAAATTACAATGACATCTTTAGAAGTAGTAGACTTGATAAATAAATTTAGAGAGGAAGAAGGAAATAAAGGGGCAGTAAGACACGACAACTTTATGGCTAGTATACGAAAAGAAATTAAATCACTTGAGAATGTTGGTATAAAAAAGGATGAATACATAGACAAACAAAACCAACAAAGACCATACTATATACTAAATTATGAATGTATAAATTATCTTAAAAATAATAGTAAACATGATATATCAGCATATTGTTATATGTTAGAGAAACTAGGAGGAGACAAAGTTAACCTAGAAATATTACCAGCGACATCAACAAGAAAAGAATTATTGATAGATAAAATACTATTAGCGTGGTTTGATAAGGAGCAAATATATCGCCAGTATCCTGTATTAAACTATAGATTAGATTACTACATCCCTGATTGTAACTTAATCATAGAATACGATGAGTCGAGTGGACATAAAAACAAAGAAAAGGATAATAAACGAATGCAAGAAATTTTAGAGTTTTTAATCCAAGAATGGGTAAATGATCCTGAATCTGATGGATATGATGTAGATAGATATATTAGCGGGAAATTTAAATTAAATGACATCATAACTGTTATAAGGATTGAAGAATTTAAAGAGGAAAGGGGATTAAATGAGCTGTTTGAGTTCTTAACTGGTGATGTTAAAGGGGCAAGTAAATTAGTAAATTTAAATAGATAGTAACTGAAACACTAAATAAAAAATACGAAAGAAAATTATTAAGTGCGGAGGAAATAAATTAATGAAATTAACAGGATTACAAATAAGAAATATGCAAATGCTACAGGACCTAGAAAAAATGATAAAAGAACTTGAGGTAAAAAGGATAGAGCATGATTTATTAAATAAAAACAAATATGCTGAACTATATAAGGTTTATCATAGATTGTTAGAGGGGATTAGATGAAAGAGGTTATAAAGTTTGCTAAATTCTACTATGAGCTAGGCTATAGCTTAAATGAAGCGATAACTATGGCTATTAATATAGCTAGGGAGGTTGAGATAAACAAATATGAAAGGTGAAGATTTAGAACAAGCAACTTTAATACAATGGTGTAATTTACAGTCTTGTAAATATGAAGAATTAAAATGGATTTATGCAATTCCTAATGGTGGTTATAGAAATAAAGCAGAAGCAAAAAAATTAAAAGCTACTGGAACAAAACGTGGATGCCCAGACCTTTGCTTACCAGTTGCTAAAAATGGAAAACATGGCTTATATATAGAGATGAAATATGGAAAGAATAAATGTACCATAGAACAAGTTAAATGGCTAGATTGGTTATATAAGCAGGGATATATGTGCAAGGTTTGCTGGAGTGCAGATGATGCAATAGAGGTAATAAAAGAGTACTTGGGGATAAGGGGGTAATAGAAATGATTAAAACAGAATTATACAATGATAATTTTCAGAACTATAAAAGATATGGAATACAGAAAGCACAGTTAGTAATAGCAGATATACCTTATAATATAGGAAACAATGCTTATGGTAGTAGTCCGGTATGGTATATAGGAGGAGATAATAAGAACGGGGAAAGCGAAAAAGCAGGCAAGATGTTTTTTAATACAGACAGTAATTTTAATATAGCTGAATATTTTCACTTTTGTAATAGATTACTTATAAAAGAGCCTAAAGAAAAAGGAAAAGCACCAGCTATGATAGTATTTTGCAGTTTTGAACAAATACCAATAGTTATAGCATATGGAAAAAAACATGGATTTAAAAATAATTACCCACTATTTTTTATAAAAAATTATTCTTCACAAGTATTAAAAGCAAACATGAGAATAGTTGGAGCTACTGAATTTGCAGTCGTATTATATAGAGACAAACTACCTAAGTTTAATAACGGAAGAAAAATAGATAAAGAGACAGGTAAACCGATTAGAGGAACAGGTAAAATGATTTTTAATTGGATTAACTGGGAAAGGGACAATCCAAAGCAATATCCTAAAATACATCCTACCCAAAAACCAGTAAGTGTATTAAAAAAAATAATTGAAATATTTACAGATGAAGGAGATGTTGTAATAGATCCAGTGGCAGGAAGTGGAGCAACCTTAAGAGCAGCACAAGAGCTTGGAAGAAATTCTTATGGATTTGAGATAGATAAAAAATTCTATAAAGAAGCTAAAGAAAAAATGCTTTCAAATCCAAATAAATTCAAAGAAATAACCATGGATGACTATATAAATACTCTATAGATAGGTGAACAACTAAATAGGGGATTATGCAATACCAGTGTAGTTCCCTATTCTTATTTGACTATCAAATGAAAAGAGGTGGTTTTGTGAATATACCTTATGTTTTTAGAAAATGTACTAAATGTGGTGAATGGCTAGTTGCAAATAATTCATATTTTAGTAAGAACAAATGTGGAAAATATGGATTACAAAGTAAATGTAAAAGATGTGATAATAAACGTCGTAAAAAATATTACAAAGAAAACAAAGAAAAGATACTGGAAAGTTGTAAAGAGTACCGAAAAAATCATTCAGAACAAAGAAAGATATACCAAAAACAATATTATGAAGAACACAAAGATACTATAAAAGAAAATCAAAAAAAATATTACAAAGAGAATAAAGAAACTGCACTAAAAAGAAATAAACAATGGAAAGAAAATAATCTAAATCATATGATTGAATACAGAAAAAAATACTATCAAGAAAATAAAGAATATATAGCTGAATATCATAAAGAGTATCAAATTAAAAATAGAAAACGTCTAAATAAAATATCCAAAAAATATTATCAAGAAAATAGAGAACGTTTATTGGAATATAGTAAGGAATACAGAGAAACACCACAAGGACAAATTGTTAAATTTAATAGTCATCATAAAAGAAAAGTTCAAAAGAAAAACCAAGGTAATGGAATAACAAAAGAACAATGGCTTGACTGTATGAAATTCTTTGAATTTAGATGTGCATATAGTGGACAAGTATTATCTAAATCCACAAGAAGTTTAGACCATATAAAACCACTTAATCGAGGTGGAGAACATGAAGTATGGAACTTAGTACCCATGGATAGAGGATTAAATTCAAGTAAGAATGATAATAATTTATTAGAATGGTATCAAGAACAAGATTTCTATTCAGAAGATAGATTACAAAAAATATATGAGTGGCAAGAATACGCTTTTAATAAGTGGGGTGATATAAATGTTACTAGAACAATTAAGGGAAATATTAAATAGTCTATATGTTAGATATGGATTGACCAGTGAAGTAGTAAGGCTGAGTGAGGTAATAGATGAACTAATTAATCAAGAGATGAAATAAGGGGAATTTAAACATGCTATTAAATAGAAAATATATAAATGACCTTACAGAAGAATTAGAGAGAGCACAAGAAACAAATAAAGATTGTCTTAAAATAATAGAATTCTGGAGAGAAAGAAGCAACAAATTAAAGGAAGATATAGAAGTAAAAGAAGACACAATCGAAAATCTATTAGATGCAAATAAAGAGTTAAGCCTAGCAAATACTTACTTAGAAAAACAAAATATATCATTTGCAAAGGAAAATGCAATGTTGGAAAAAGAATTACAAGAGTTAAAAACTAAACACAGTAGAGTCACTGGACAATTGGACAAGTTAAGAAATTACTGTAGACAGTTAACAGGCATAGATATATTAGGAACAGGGGAGGATGAATAATATGGAGGTTGTTAAAATAACTGTAACAGATATCGGAGGAACTTATAGAGATGTAGCAGATGCAGCAAGAACTACAATAGGATTGAAAGAAGGGAAAAAAGAAATATCAGAAAGTTATATGTACAAAATGTGGAAAAAGAAAGGTGTTGAAATAATGAAAATAAAATTAAAAGGTCCAATTGATAATTATTGTCAACGCTGTTTAGAAGTTAGAAATATGGAATTACCAAACTGTGAAAGAGAATGTGAATATTATAGAAGAGGGTTACAAGTTAATCCTATTATTTATGAGGAGGTAAAAAGAAATGAAAATAGATAAATTTAAACATGCTGATAATTGGCAAGACGTTAAGGACGCAACTATGAATACAATAGGAAAAAATACAGGAGCATACCCTGATAGTAAATGGAAAAGACAATTGATATTATCAGAGCATTCACCAATAAGAAAATTAAAATTTGAATGGCGTTGGTATGATTTGAAATCTTGGGTTTCTGTGCATTTTGTTAGACATAAATTTGGTATAGACCACTTTGTTAAAACTCAAAGAACTGACCGTACAGGAATTAACAGAGATGATTTACCACAAGGTAGTTTAGTAAACCATGAAGTTGAAGCAAATGCACAAGCACTTATCAATATATCTAGAAAAAGATTATGTAGCTGCGCGTCTCCTGAAACTAGGGAGGCGTGGCAAGCCGTTAAGGATGAGGTAGCTAAGACTGAACCGGAATTAGCAAGCTGCATGGTTAGAGAATGTATTTACAGAGGTTTCTGTCCTGAGATGTTTGGTTGTGGTTATGATAAGACTGAGGCTTTTAGAAAAGAGGTTAAAAAATATAGGGGGTTAGAATATGGCTTGTAGAAGAAAAACAAAAGGAGAACGTGAACTTATAGCAGATATAAACAAGAGATTTAAAGTATTCTGCAATGAGTCTTATGATTTAGAGGGAATAGGTTGTATGAATTGTGAACTTAATTTTGAGGATGAAGAAAGTTGTGAAATACAATATATAAAAATGCTAATGGGAAAGGATGAATAGATGAATATAGAAGAAATTAATGGAGCTATAAAAGAAATAGCAGATAATTTTAAGAATCCATCGCAACAACTTAAGTTAATTGAAGAACTGGGAGAATTATCAAGAGAATTATCTAAAGATATAGCAGTAGGTAGAAATATATCTACTGCTACAATATCAGAGATAGTTGATGTAGTTATACTAATTGAACAAATATTATATTTAGCGGAAGAAGAAGCAGCAGAATTAGCAAGAGAACAACTAGAATATAAACTTCAAAGAACATTGAAAAGAATTGAGGAGGGATATTATGAAAATAAATAAAACATTAATAATATCAATAAGCGGAGTGTTATTGACAGGAATTCTTTGTGTATTCGCTACACAAGGAGTTCAAAATAAGGCCATAGGATTAGAGGAACAGATACTAACTGCATCTTCAGATATAGAGATTCAAGAAAAAAGAAGAATAGACTTAGTTTATAATTTAGTAGATACAGTAAAGCAATATGACAAGTATGAAGCAAAAACTTTAAAAGATATAGTTGAGGCTAGAGGGAATAAAGATGGAGATATATCTGAAGTAAATACTGTTCTAAGTGCAGTAACTGAAGCGTATCCAGAATTAAAATCAAATGAAAACTATAAGCAGCTTATGACAGAATTAACAGTTACAGAAAATATGATGGTTGATTATAGAACCAATTACAATACGCAAATAAAAGCATATAACAGGTATGTTAGAAAGTTCCCTAATAGGTTTATATTAGATCTGCTAGGATATGATGTGGTATCTTATACATATTTAGAATATAATGCCCCTTCAACAGCTCCACAGGGTTTATTTAATGAATGATATAGAAATAACTAAAAGAGAAGTAATAGCTAGTATATCAATACTGGCTATTATGATGATAATAGGAATCATAATAGGCGGGAAGCTCAATGAGTATAACCAAGATCAAAATGCTAAGTATAATAAAGCATTTAAGATATCTAAAGATAAGGATTTATTTGCTTATGCAATGAAAACTAACGTAGGTAATGCTTTTGCAGAAGGGGAGATAAAAGCAGTAGATACAGTTAGTAATGAAGATATTGAAGGTGAATATTTAATCATTAAAAAGATTAAAGAAAAATATACTAAACATACAAGAACTGTAACAACTAAAGTTAATGGTAAAACTAAGAGAAGGACTAAAACTTACTGGACTTGGGATAGAGTAGGTAGTGAAACTTTTAAATCTAAAGAACTAACCTTTCTAGGATCTATATTTAAAACATCTAAATTCAATCTGCCTAGTCCTGATTATATTACCACAATAAGTGGAGGATATCACATAAGATACAGATATTATGGCTTGGAGCCTAAATTTAAAGCAACTATATTTGCAACACTCAAGGAAAATACAATTATCAATGATGATGTAAAAATATATAAGAATAAGAATGTTCATGAGGCATTAGCAGAAGCAACAAGTGATGTTTCAATTTATATATTTTGGATACTATGGATAATAGTATCAGGGATAATTATATTTACATTTATATACTTTGATAATGATTGGCTAAATAAATAACAGGAGGAACATATGGATTTAAGTAAATGCAATTCATTGGATGAATTAAAACAGGAAATATTAAGGCTTAGAAATGAAAATAGAGAACTTAAGGAACAAATATCAAAGGAAGAGGAATAACACCTAAAATAATGGGTGATAAAAATGCTTTAATATTATTTAAATATGAATAAAAATGAAATGGAAGATGTATTACAACATTTATTTAACCAATTATGTTGTGAATTAGAATTAGAAATGTAAATAAAAGTTTGATTATAGGAGGTAAATAGTATGGAATATAAAATAGGTGATGTTGTTAGAATAAAAGATAGTATACAAGTAGGAGAAAAATATGGAGAGTGTAGTGTTATAGAAGATATGCTACAATTTAGAGGCGCGATTGATACTATAACAGGTATAGATTGGGATGGAGATTTGTATTTGGCAGATAATGATAATACCTATGCATGGCATAAAGATATGCTAGAACCAGTGGTACGAGAGAGGAAGTTAAAACAAGTTAAAATGCCTAGATTAGACATATATGAATATATACTAAACGGCTTAGAACAAACTTATAAAGCTAAAAATAATGACTATGGAAACAGTGTAGCTGATACTTATGAGAAGTTCGGTGATATATCATTCTTAGTAAGAATTACAGACAAATATAATAGACTATTAACATTATGTAACTCAAATGCTCCAGAGCAAAAGGTAAAAGATGAAAAGATTGATGATACTATATTGGACTTAGCAAACTATTGCTTACTGTGGTTAGTTGAGAGGAAGTATAGAAATCAGTAATAAAGTTTATAAAATACCATTGATTTTATATCATCTTATAAAAAAATAACGGAGAATAATATGACAGTATATGTACTTGTACTAGGTAAAAGTTTGATTTTATAAGGAGCTGAGGGAGTATGAAGGAAGATTTAAAAAGATACAAAGAAATGAAAATCGAACTAGAAACAATAGAAGATAAATTAGAGTATTTAAAAGAAAAGAAAACAAGTATTAAATCACAAATCATAACAGATTTACCAGTGTCAACTCAAAGTGAATTAGATAGATTAAATGCATTATTAGTAGAGATAGAGAAAGTAATAAAACTTTATATGAAAAAGCAAAGAAAAATATTAAAAAAAATGTACAAGATAGAAAAATCATTAGATATATTAGAGCCATTAGAAAAAACAGTAATAAGATATGCTTACTTTGATAATAAGAGATTTGAAGAGATAAGTTGTAAAATAAATTATAGCTATAGAACAGTAAGAAGAATACATAAGAGTGCAATTGATAAATTATTAGACAGATGATGTTGGACACCTTTGGCCACAAGAAATATGATAATATGATATTATCAAGAATAGTAGAAAAAAACGTAAATTGATTGCATATTTCCATCGTGTGCGAGCAAGAGAAACTTAGAATAAATTCTCATAAATTTAATTTAAGTTTCTGTTCGAGGGATAAGAGTAGAGGTACTCTTCCCTCAATATGTTGCTATGGGATTTATATACAAGTGGAGTATTAAATTGTCGACTATATATGAAACAAGTATATACTCGTGTTCAACTCATGAGGGCAGCTAATATATATATTAAAACATAGTAGTAGGAGTGAGAGGACCACTTTAAAACCTCCGGAGTAAACCGTGATAAAATCAAAATATTCATATATATTGTGTTTAAAAAAATCTATATAATATATCTATATATCTATATCTTTAATTATTTATATTCCATTTTAATGCACCCAAATCAATGGGTGCAATATGAAGGTATGAGTATTATCCAGTGCAACTCTGGAAACCTTCTAATGATTGTTTTTTATTCATTACTCCCACAAGGGCGCTAATAATTTAGTGCTCTTTTTTATTTTGTATGAAGGTGTGATTATATGGTGAAAAGATGGAAGGAAATAGATGAAGTTATAAAACCTACAATAGAAATTCCAAAGGAATTATGGCAATTAGAAGAACAAATGAAAGAAGTGCCGAATTTTAATAAAAGTCAAGGAAGCAGGAAAATCTTTCAGAGAAAAGAGTATAGTATATACAAGGCCAGTGGTGGCTACATCGTACATAATACCAATGGAGACTTTAGAAACCATCACACTCATGTTAGAACGTTTAGTAAAGCTAAGAGTATAGTGGACTTATGTATTAGAAAGAAACTTCCGAATACGCCAAGAGCATGGGAGATAGAAAGTTTAATGAGATTAACAAGAAATAATGCTTATTATAATAAGTTAAGGGATTTATTGGAAGGGCTAGGTGAATAAATGTTTAGATGTATAGCAATTACTTATTTTACTTTTGTAATAGCATCTTATAAGCTTATCGTATTGCTTTATACCTTTATACAATGTGTACTTTAGCTATATTACTTATAGATATGCAGTAGTTGCAAATGATAAAGAGTTTGAAGAATTTATTAATGGAGAATATTAATAAAAATAATAAGGAGGTGGCATTATGAGTTTGACAGTTAAACAAGAAAAATTTGTACAAGCATTAATAAGTGGCAAAAGTCAAAGAATTGCATATAAAGAGGCTTATAATGCTACTAAAATGAAAGATGAAGTAATAGATGTTAGAGCTTCAGAGTTACTTAAAAACAGTAAGGTAAGAGTAAGGTATGAGGAATTATTAGAAGAACATAAGGAAAAAGCTTTATACACAAGAGAAGAAATGGTAAACGACTTAATTTGGGTAAAGGAAAAAGCTAAAGAGGATATAAATAATCCTAAAAAAGGACTAAGACAGGCGAATGGAACTATATTCATAAATGCAATAAAGGAATTGGGCGAACTTAATGAATTATATCCAGTAAAAAAACAAGATGTAAGTTTAAACGGTGAAATAAGTAATCCATATGCAAACTTCACTTATGAAGAATTAAAGAAAATGATAGACGAAGATTAGGGAGGTGACGATGGGATGGCAAATGAGAAATTAAAGAAATTAGGTGCAAGATGTGAATTAGCTCGCAGAAGCTTCTTTTGGTATTGCAATTTAAAAGCACCAGACTTTTATAAAACTAGCAGGGAGTATTTAGTTAAATTATGCAATACATTTCAAGCGTTTTATGAAAGCAATGACGAAGTTATGATTATTAATATGCCTCCTCGTCACCGGCAAAAGTAGAACAGCATCTTTATTTGTAGAATGGATATTAGGACAAAATAAACAAGAAAAAGTAATGACTGGAAGCTATAACGAGACATTATCAACTACATTTTCTAAAAACGTGAGAAATGATATACAAGAGGCAAAAGCAGATATATATAAGCCTGTATATAGCGATGTTTTCCCGGGCGTAAAAATAAAACGTGGTGATGGGTCCATGAACTTATGGAGCTTAGAAGGTGGATATAATAATTATTTAGCAACTTCACCAACAGGAACTGCAACTGGTTTTGGAGCTTCTATACTTGTTATAGATGATTTAATTAAAAATGCTGAGGAAGCTCATAATGAAAATATAAAAGAAAAGCATTGGGAATGGTTTACTAATACAATGTTATCAAGATTAGAAGAAGGCGGGAAAATAATAATTATTATGACTAGATGGGCAAGTAATGATCTAGCAGGAAAAGCATTAGAATTTTATAAAGAAGAAGGTAAAGAAGTAAATCATATCAATATGAAAGCATTTCAAGATGATGGAACTATGTTATGCGATGAAGTCTTATCATTAAGAAGCTATGAATCTAAAATAAAAGCTATGGGTGAAGATATAGCTTCAGCTAACTATCAACAAATACCAATAGACTTAAGAGGAGTTTTATACACTTCATTTAAAACTTATTCTGAATTGCCTCCATACTTCCAACAAATTAAAAACTACACAGATACAGCTGATACAGGAGATGACTATTTATGTAGTATCACTTACGGGATTTATAATGGAGAGGCTTATGTATTAGACGTAATATTTACAAAAGAAGCTATGGAAATTACAGAAGATTTAACAGCCAAAATGTTATTTGATACACAATGTAATAGAGCTGATATAGAAAGTAATAATGGAGGCCGAGCATTTGCGAGAAATGTTCAAAGAATATTAAGAGAAAAGTACAATTCAAATAAATGTTATATTAAACCATTTTATCAATCTAAAAATAAGCAATCTAGAATATATTCAAATTCTACTTGGGTAATGCAACATATATATTTTCCGGTAAACTGGAGAGATAGATGGTATGAGTTTTATAAAGATGTAGTGTCATATCAAAGAGAAGGCAAGAATAAGCATGATGATGCTGAAGATGCATTAACAGGAGTTGCAGAAAAATGTAATATAGGAATAGGAATAGGAATATTTAAGTAGGAGGTGAAAAAATGTTAGAAGATGGGTTACTTTTACAAAGAATACAAGCTAAAATATTAAAC
>ERZ857629.438-NODE-438-length-58628-cov-5.922524_pt1 | contig 58628 bp, 53 predicted proteins | sample MGYA00519700_ERZ857629 | MGnify/ENA primary metagenome ERZ857629 (study PRJEB31778, sample SAMEA3449351) | human gut metagenome | biome: human gut; feature: human-associated habitat; material: faeces | place: United Kingdom | collected 2010/2012 ... | reverse complement strand
ATCCATTACAATATGAACTAGTAAGCACTAATACTAGTACTAATGGAGAAATAATCCCAAATATATCTAAAACTGATATAACTGGTACATCTATTGAATTAGGTAGTGGAAAGTTTGCAAAAGCAAATAATGCTAAACATACATACGTGTTAAAGATATATTATCCTAAAAAGGCTACTAGCCAAAACACAAATCAAGGAGCAACATTTAGTGCTCATGTAGAGATAACAAGTGCTAAAGCACCAACTGCACCTACTGTAAGTAATTTAGCTGAGACTATACTAGCAAAAAATGAAGTTAAGACGCCAATAACTACACCAGGAGCAGCTATATCTACTGCTGATGAAGCATTACTTGCATCTGCAGAAGATGATAATGGAACATCTTACTACTTTAGAGGTGCTGTAACAAATAACTATGTAGAATTTGCTAATAAGTGCTGGAGAATAGTAAGAGTTGGTGGAGATGGTTCAGTAAAACTTATCTTACACAATGATAATCCAACTGGAGCAGCTAATCCTTGTGATTCAGCAAATAATAGTACTAGTGCAGCATTTGCTAGATATTCTGGAACAACATACAAAAGTGCATTTAATACAAACTATGATGATAATGCTTATGTAGGATTTAAGTATGGAACAGTTGGTTCAAATACATATGCAACTACTCATGCAAATACTAATAATAGTACAATACTAACTAATTTAGGAACTTGGTATAATAATGATAATTTTAAAAAATATGAAAAAGTAATAGCTGATACTGTATGGTGTAATGATAAAACAAATGTAAAAGATACAACATTTGATCCATGGAGCAGGAATCCAAACGGTTTTGGATATGCTAAGAATGTAACATATTATGGTGCCACACAAAGATTAGTAAGTACTAGTGGTAGTGCTGGAGGCGCGGGTCCTAGTTTAAAATGTAATGGAGAACTAAGTAAAATAACATCTAAAGTGGGATTAATAACTGCAGATGAATTAGCATTCGCAGGATATGCTTATGGTGAAAATAATTCTACAACTTATTTACAAGAAAACGCTACTGATGCTTATTGGTGGTCCTTGTCTCCTAACTACTTCAATGATGTCAACGCTGACGCTTGGTACGTTAACGGCAGCAGTGGCTTCATCAGTGGCAGTGGCGTGTGCGACGCCTTCGGGGTTCGTCCTTCAATTTCGCTTAAATCTTCAACAACATTTTCAAACGGATCTGGTACATCAGGAGATCCTTATGTTGTTGAATAATAATTAAGTCACATATGTGGCTTTTTTTGTTGACTAATTCTTTTGAGGTTTATATACTTTTGGTATGGGAGATGATTTGATGGGTTTAGTTGTTAAGAATGTTAATAAGTCTTTTGGAGATAAGCATGTTGTTGATAATATTTCTTTTGAGCTTAAGAAACCTGGTGTGTTTGGACTACTTGGTACTAATGGTGCTGGTAAGACTACTACTATAAGAATGATTTTAGGTATTATTAAGAAGGATAGTGGTGAGATTACTTGGGATGGTAAAGAGGTTACTAGGGGTAATGTTAATTTTGGGTATTTACCTGAGGAGAGAGGGTTATATCCTAAGAGTACGGTTTATGATCAGTTAGTTTATTTTGCTAATTTAAAGGGATTAGGTAAGAAAGAGGCTGATGAGGCGGTAAGGTACTGGTTAGGTAAGCTTAATTTGATGGAGTATATTAATAGTACGGCTGAGAAATTATCTAAGGGTAATCAACAGAAGGTACAGTTTGTTACTGCGATGCTTCATAATCCGGATTTGATAGTGTTAGATGAGCCTTTTAGTGGGCTTGATCCGGTTAATACTGAGGTTTTGAGTAATATTATGAAGGAGTTAATTTCTGAAGGTAAGTATATTATTATGTCTTCTCATCAGATGGGTGTTATTGAGGAGTTTTGTTCTGATTTGGTTATTTTAAATAGGGGTAAGACTGTTTTGAAGGGTAATTTGAAGAAGATTAAGGATAGTTATGAGACTAATAAGGTTATGCTTGAAACTGATGATGATGTTAAAGATATATTAGATAAGTTAAAGTTAGATGTTGTTAGTGAGGGTGAAGGGGTTTATATGATAGGTGCTGAGGCACCGGATAGGGACAGGTTATTGAAAGAACTTGTCAGGTGTAAGATTAATGTTAAAACTTTTAGTGTTGTTAAGCCTAGTTTGCATGAGATATTTATTGAGAAGGCTGGTGAGTAGATGAAGGATTTATTAACTGTTGCTAAGTTTACGATTAAGGATATGGTTAAAAGAAAGAGTTTTATAGTTACGAATATTATTTTTTTAGCGGTTATCCTTGTGGGGACTAATATTCCAAGAATTATGGAAAGTTTTAGTAAGGATGATGAATTATCTAGATTACTATTGGTTGATGAGGGTAATATTTTGGGGGATTATTTATCTGGTCTAGAAGATAATAAAGATTTTGGATATGATATAAAGGTTATGTCTGGAGAGTATAATAAGAGTGATGCTCAGAAAGCACTTGATAATGATGAGTATGATGGGGTTTTAAGTTTTCGCTTAGATAATAATATGGTTTTGTTTGAGGATTATCGGGTAGATATGAGTTTGGTTGGATCTAATGCTGAGGTTATTGTTAATCAGGTTACTAGTGCTTATTATAATATGAGGTTAATGTCTTTGGGCTTATCACAAGATGAGTTAAATTCCCTTAATGTAAGTTTTAAGATGAATACTAATTATTTGTCTAATTCAAATAGTGGTAATAGTACGTTTGCGATGATGATGTTTTCGATAGTGTTATTTTATGCAGTGTTCTTTTGTGCTAGTCAGGTTTCTTCGTCTGTTACGACAGAGAAGACTTCTAAGATTATTGAGAGTTTGACGACGTCAACAAGTCCTAAGAATATAGTTTTGGGTAAGACTTTAGGTGTTGGGTTTACTGGGTTATGTCAGCTTGCTGTGCTACTTGTTTTTGGTGTTATTTGTGCTAAGTCATTTTTACCTGGCGATATTTTAAAGGGAGTAATTAATTTAGATTCAATTACTATTGGAGTTTGGGTTATTGTTTTTCTTTATTTTGTTTTAGGGTATGCTTTGTATGCACTTATATTTGCGCTTACTGGTTCTTTGGTGCAGAAGCCAGAGGATATTCAGAGTGCAAATAGTCCAGTGTCAATGCTTTCAGTGTTTGCCTTTTATTTAGCGTATTTTTCAATGATGAATTCTAAGAGTAGTGTTAGTGTATTTGCTTCGTTATTTCCTTTTTCTTCACCATTTAGTATGCCATCAAGATATATGCTTGGGCTTGCTAGTGTGAGTGATGTGATTGTTTCACTTGTTATTCTTGTATTAACTGCTGCTCTTATTGGATATATTTCAGTTAAGGTTTATTCTAATGCAATACTTAATTATGGTAATAAGTTTAGTTTGAAAGATATTGGTAAGTATTTGAAACAGAGATAAAATTATTGCATAAACATTATTTTTTGTGTATAATGTTTGTTGCAAGGCCTATTGGTGAAATGGTTAACACATTGCCCTCTCAAGGCAACATTCATGGGTTCGAATCCCATATAGGTCACCATATGTTATTTAAAGTTCCTTATTTGGGGACTTTTTTATTTATGGAGAAGATATTGGTAAATATTACTCTCAAAATAGTTGAATTTGTAAAAAAATGTTTGATTATTCAAAATATGTGTTATAATATTTTGTGCTTATTACTTTTATATATCTTTTTTTCTTTTTTTGAATATGGTATAATGAGTGTGATAATAGGAGGTGGGTAGATATGAGAAATGCGGTAAGTGATGTTTATGAAGTTGCCAAATGGTTTTTACATACTGAACCAATGACTCATAAAAAACTTCAAAAATTATTATATTTTAGTTATGGAATTTATTTAGCACAAAATAACGATAACTTTAATGAATTAAGTAATTCGTTATTTGAAAATAAATTTGAAGCGTGGGTTCACGGCCCTGTGGATCCAAAAATTTATTCGCTATATAAAAATAATGGTATAAATTTATTATATCTTGAAAATATTGAAACTATTTCTTTTAATCAAGACGTAATGAATGCATTAAATAAAACAATGGAATTTTATGGGAATTATAGTGCTGATGAATTGGAAAATATTTCTCATAGTCAAGCACCTTGGATGAATGCTAGAAAAGGTCTAGCACCAATAGAAGCATCTAACAATTTATTATCTGATGTTGATATATTTTTGACATTTAAAAGATTATTATTAAATGAGCAAATTTAGTACAGATAGTGACAATATAAGTCTTGATTTCTCATTATTTCCATTTTGTTTTAGATGCATTAAAACAGGAAATTTTACAAATAAGCTAAAAGACGATCAACAATTTTTTAAATTATTTAGGAGATTATTTGAAATAGATATGCCTGCTTTAACTCAATATTCCTTTGAAAATATTACAAAAGCAACAAATAAGCATTCTCATTCTATCCCAATAAATACGAGAGAATATCTTTTGGTAATTGGCGTTATTAAAGAATTATTTAAATCTTATAAAGGAGATAATTATAGTGATAAAGATTTTGAACGATTTTTAGAAAATAATATTAATGAGTATCATGTTTGGCAGTTAGGAATCAGCAGTGGCGTTAGATTGTTTGGAATTAGAAAATCAAATATATTCTCAGTATTATTTATAGATTACCATCATTTGATTTATCCTGATAAAAATTATAATCAAGTAAATTACGCGTTGTATGATTTTTGCCCAATAACAAATAGTAGTAAGGGAGGAATTGACAATGAATAAAGAGCAATTGTATCCACAAAGTATTGAAAAATTATATGAAAAAATAGAATTTATTATTGAAAATGAACAAAATCAAGAAAGAATAGTACATTTAATAAATTGGATTAATTGGTTTAAATTACAAAAATATGATTTTAAATATGTGTGTAATGATAACGAATTTTTAAAAACTTATTTTAATGATGATAAATATGCATTACAAGTTTGGAGACATAATGATGATATAGATTCCATTGAATTTAATTTATTAGCTAATTATTATAGTGAATATGATAATGAGTTGACAGAAATTGTTGAATAAAAACATATTGCACTATTTATAGAACCAATAACCATGCATGTCAAAAGAATGTTTTTAGAAATCCTGTGATATCTATCGCATCTTTTCATTGTTAAAACAACAAAATATGCCATGATATTTATACGAAAAACATATTTTTTATTTCTATTATTGTATGTAAAAAAAATAACTTATTTAAAGGTTATCATAATCATCTTACGATTGTATGATTTATTTAAAAATGTTTATATTTGGCAATTAAAAGTCATGTTGAAACATTGAGTATAAAACTCAATAATGTTATAATTCTTTTAGGCTATTGTATAAATAGAAAAAATATGAGTTATATATGAAAATTGGAATAGAAAATTATAGTATTAAAAGAATTTACGACTTGTTTTAATTATAATGAGGTGTATATTTATGAATCAAAAAGCGATAATTGCATTTATTTTTTGCTGTATATTTTTATGTAATCCTAATACAGTTTTAGCACATCCTGGAAGAACTGATAGTAGTGGATGCCATAAGTGTAATAATAATTGTACAAAATGGGGATTAGATAGTGGTGAATATCATTGCCATAGTGGAAATGTTTATACAAATTCGAAAGGGCAAACTTTTAATTCTGATGGCAACTTAATTACTGGCGTTATATCATCTAATACTAATGGTAATTCTAATGCAAAAACTTCTTCTTCAAAATCTAATCCTAAAAGTAGTGACAATACTTTAAAGTCAATTACTATCGATGGCGAAAATATTGTAATATCTGAAAAGATGAATTATAAAACTAGAAATGAAAAGATAGATATTTTGGTAGAAACGAATGATAGTAAGGCAACTTATAATATTGACAATCAATCTTTACGTGTAGGAATAAACAATATTAATATAAAAGTTACAGCAGAAAATGGTGATACGAAAAATTACAATTTGGTAGTTGATAGAAAAAAATTAAGTAATAATACAAATATAAAGATAACTGTTGATGATAAGGAAGTAAATTTTATTCTTGGGAAAGCGGATATTAGTGTTTCTTCTGACATAAAAAATTTAAATTATAAATACGATTTAGAAGATAAAAATTCACAGGTTGATATTGACGGAGATAAGGGGTTGAAATCTGGAACAAATATTGTAACTTTTATGGTAATAGCTGAAGATGGAACAGAAACAAAATATGAATTAAAAGTTAATAAATATACAAAAGTTGATGAAATAGTAGGAACAATATTAGAACTAGTAACATTTGGCGGTATTGGTTATGGAATTTATTACTTTATAAAAAAACGAAAGATAAAATAATTTAATTATTATTGAAAAATAAAGTATTTTTGTTTTAGAAATTAATTTTTATGAAATTTCCAAATGTGAACTACTAGAACTCTGTAAATTATTTTAAGTCCTTAATTAAGGATTTTTTAAACAAGATTATCGTGTAATATAATTTGCTCACTATAAAATTGATTTTTGCAATGAGATGTGATTTTTTTGTGTTATATGTATTTCCATATTAATGAAACTACGTATAGTAGGAAATAGTTAAAAGGAGATGTTTACTATGCTTTTAATTGATGGAAGAGAGTTTAAAGTAACTGAGGAGAATGCATTTTTAGGTAATATTAGCTATAATAAAGTTAATGGGTATAATATAAGATTTGAACTGCGTTTTAAAGATGGAGAGAAAAAGGGTTATATTAATTTAGATACCGGGTTTGAAAAAGAGAAGGATATTAATTTGTTTCTTAATAAGGAGTATTCTGGGCTTAATTTTGATGGTTATCCTTTTATGTATTTTGAGGTGTTTGATACGGTGAGGTTTTTGGATTCTGAGATTGAATGTGAGATTAGAATTAAGATAAATGATATTAAAGATGGTAAAATTAATGTAAATTTTGAAGTTGATGATGATTTAATTAAAATTAAGTATGATGGAAGTTTAATTGTGGTTAATAATATTTAATTTTTTTGCTTGACAGTTGAATAAACGTTCAACTATAATGATAGTGGAGGGAATATGGATTGTAAATGTTTAGAGTGTGATTGTAATGTTATTCATGATGCAGTTGTTAATAATACTTTAAAGGCGATGCCTAGTGATATGGTTATTGAGAAAATTGCTAGTTTTTTTAAGGTTATTGGGGATAATACTAGGGCAAAGATACTTTTTGCTTTAGATTCTAATGAGATGTGTGTTTGTGATATTGCAAATGTGTTAAATATGACGAAGTCGGCTGTTTCTCATCAGCTCTCGGTTTTGAGGGAGGAGAGAATTGTAAAGTGTAATAGGGTTGGTAAAGAGGTTTATTATTCTTTAGATGATGAGCATGTTAAAGATGTTTATGAGGTAGCGCTATCTCATGTGAAGGAGATTTTAGATGAAAAAGTATAAATATAATATAAATAATTTAGATTGTGCTGGATGTGCTAAGCAGGTTGAGATTGCTTTAAATAAGAATAAGGATTTTAAGAATGTGGTTGTTAATTTTAGTACTGGTAAGATTAGTTATGAGTCTGATAAAGATTTTAGTTTGGGAGAGCTTAATAAGTTAGTTAAGGCGGCTGAACCTGATGCGAGTGTTAGTACTGATGAAGAGGTTAAGAAGGAGACTAATATTTATTTTCTTATTATTGGTTTAGTTATTCTTTTTATGGGAATGTATTTGCCAGTAAGTGATAATGTAAGAATTATTTTGTATATTATTAGTTATGTTTTTCTTTTATATAAGACTTTTGTTAAAGCGATGAAGCTTTTATTTAAGAGTCATGTTATTAATGAGAATATGCTTTTGACTATATCTTGTGTTGGTGCTTTATGTATTGATAAGGTTATGGAAGGAGCTATGGTTATAGGTTTATATACTATTGGTAAGGTTTTAGAGGAGAAGGCTTTAAATAATAGTAGGAAGTCTATTAAGGGGATTCTGGAGATTAAACAAGGGTATGCTAATGTAGTTAGTGATGGAATAATCGTTAAGGCTAGTGTAGAGGATGTTAAAGTAGGGGATGAACTTGTTATCAAGAAGGGGGAACGTATTCCGGTTGATGGTACACTAATAAATGGAGAGACTAATTTGGATGAGTCTGCTCTTACTGGAGAGTCAGTTTTACGCTTTGTTAAATATGGTGATGTGGTATTATCTGGTTCTATAAATAAGGGTGATGTTATTAGAGTTAAAGCTACTTCTGAGTATGCTGATTCTACTGTTGCAAAGATACTTGAGTTACTAGATAATGCTAGTGATAAGAAAACTAAGTTAGAGACAACTGTTAGTAAATTAAGCAGATATTATACGCCTATAATTTTGGGATTAGCAGTTTTAGTTATTTTAGTTCTTCCTCTTTTTGGAGTATCTATTAAGGAAAGCTTTTATAGAGGTCTTACGTTTTTAGTTATTTCTTGTCCTTGTGCAATTGCAATATCTGTTCCTTTATCTTATTTTACGGGAATAGGCGCTGCTAGTAAAAATGGTATTTTGATTAAGGGAAGTAATTATTTAGATGGTTTATCTGATATAAAAAATATTGTGTTTGATAAGACAGGAACGCTTACTAGTGGAGAATTTAAGGTTAATAATATAGAAATTAGTAAGGGTAGTAAGTATAGCATGGATGATATTATTGATATAGTTGTTAGTGGAGAAGAGATGAGTAATCATCCACTTGCTAGTTCGCTTAAGGCTTTAGGGGAAAGTAGTGGTAAGAAGATTACTAATTTTAAAGAGATTGATGGCAAGGGAATTAGTTTTGTTTATGATGGGATGGAAGTTTTTATTGGTAGTAAGAAAATGTGTGGATGCACTAGAAATGCTGATGTGCATGTAGTTATTGATGGTAAGCATGAGGCATCTATTATGTTAAATGATGGAATTAAGGAGAATGCTAGTGATGTTATAAATGAGCTTAAGTCTCTTGGGGTTAAAACTTATATGTTTACTGGGGATAAGAAAGATATTGCGATGATTACTGGAGAAAAACTTGGTATTGATGAGATTAGATATGAGATGCTTCCAACAGATAAGTATAATGAGTTTGATAGTGTTAATAATAGTGGTGTAACGGCGTTTGCTGGTGATGGAATAAATGATGCACCTGTTTTAAAGAGAGCAGATATTGGAATATCTATGGGTGGTATTGGTTCTGAGTCTGCGATAGAAGCTAGTGATATTGTTCTTATGAATGATGACTTAGATAAGATACCTTTAGGAATTAGAATTTCTCAGTATACGAAAAAGATAATTAAGGAAGATCTGATATTTGCGATTTCGGTAAAAGTTATTATTTTACTTCTTTCAGTGTTTGGGCTTGCTAATATGTGGTTTGCAGTCTTTGCTGATACGGGTGTAACGCTTCTTGCAATATTAAATACTTTAAGAATTACAAATAAATTTAGAATAGAAAAGGATAATTAGTTATGTGGATAGGTTTTATTGTTATTTCAATTGTTGGAACACTTTTACATTTTTTATATGAAATAAGCGGTCATAATAAGGTAGCCCTATTATTTGCAGCAGTTAATGAAAGCACTTGGGAGCATATTAAGATTGCTTTAACGCCAACTTTTTTATGGAGTTTGTTAGATGGTTTTAAGTATGGTACTAGTCCTAATTATTTTATAGCGAAGAGTGCTAGTTTACTTGTTATAGTATTTTTAATACCAATTATATTTTATACTTATACAGCAATTACGAAGAAGGCGGTGCTTTGGTTTGATATTACATATTTTTATGTTACTATTTTTTGTTCACAGTATGTCTTTAATTATATTGTAAATATGAAGCCATTTGTTTTTGTTTATCAGTATGTTTCTGTTATAATATTGTTTATGGTATTTGGAACTTATATGGTTGGAACTTTAGAACCTGTTCATAATTTTTTATTTAAAGATCCAATATCTAATAAATATGGAAAAGAAGGACATACTGAAGAATAATAGGTGATAGTAGTGAATAATTTAAAAAAGTATTTTTTGACATTTATAGTTTTTGCAATTTGTGGATGGCTATATGAGGAGTTTCTTTTTATAGTAGAAGATCATGTGTTAGTTAATAGAGGTTCTTTGTGGGGACCTTGGCTTCCAATATATGGATTTGGTGGTTTTGCTGTAATTTTACTTTTTTATAGATATAAAGATAAGAAGATTATGATTGGTAAGGTTAATGTTAGACCACTTGTGCTATTTTTTGAGACAACAATTATTTGTGTGTTAGTAGAGCTTATTTCGACTTATATTATTGATTTTAGAAGTTTATGGGATTATAGTGATAAGTTTATGAATTTTGAAGGAAGAATAGCACTTGTTCCGGGACTACGATTTGGAATTTTAGCACTTCTTAGTATTTATTATGTTTATCCTTTATGTTTGAAATTAGCAAATGTTAAAAATAAGAAAGTTAATTTTTTGTATTATATGATTTTTGTATTATTTATAATTGATGCAGTTTCAAGGATTTGGCTTGGTAATAATTACCATGTGTAGTTGATTTTATGGGATTATTTTGTTAGAATTGTAGGGAAGAAAGACGAGTGATTTTATGGATGATTATAAGAAACTTGCGGATTTAATATTTCCAGATATAAAGAAAAGCGTAGCTGATTATGAGAAAGAGTATCCTGAGAGAAATTTAAAGGAAGGAGCTAAGGTTACAAGATATGCACCTAGTCCAACGGGATTTATGCATATTGGTAATTTTTATTCTTCTGTTATTAATTATGTTCTTGCTAAGCAAAGTGGTGGTGTGTTCTTTTTAAGAAATGAAGACACAGATTCATCTAGAGAACTTAGTGGAGCAGTTGAGTATATTCGTCATGTACTTGAGCATTATCATATTAATCCTGATGAGTATGAGTATCGTGATATTAATAAGGAAGCAGGCAATTATGGACCTTATATTCAGTCAGAGAGGAAAGATATTTATCATGCATTTATAAAAGAATTAGTTAGTCAAGGCAAGGCTTATCCGTGCTTTTTAACTCAAGAAGAGATGGATGAGATTAGAGCAACTCAGACTGCTGGTAAGAAGAGAATTGGTATTTATGGTAAGTATGCTAAGTATCGTGATTTAAGCCCGGTAGATGCTATGGAAAGAATTAAGAGTGGTGAGAAGTATACTGTTAGATTAAAGAGTTCTGGTAATTTCTTTAATAAGTTTAAGTTTAATGATTTAGTATTTGGTGAGATGGAGTTTCCAGAAAATGATATAGATATTCCGATTATGAAGTCTAGTAATTTACTACCAACATATCATTTTGCTCATTTGGTTGATGATCATTTAATGAGAACTACACATGTTGTGCGTGGCCAAGAGTGGATGAGTAGTGTGCCAGTTCATTATGAGTTATTTAAGACATTTGGATTTAAGATGCCTAAGTATATTCATACGCCTTTAATATTAAAGAAGGATGGAGATAAGATTAGAAAGATATCTAAGAGATTAGATCCAGAGGCTAGAATGACTTATTATGAGGAGAAGGGTTATCCAGTTTATTCATTGATTGAAGCAATTATGACAATAGCAAATTCTAATTATGAACAGTGGAGAGAAGGTCATCCTGATGCTGATTTTACTGAGTTTGAGTTTTCTCCTAAAAAGATGAGTTCTGCTGGGGCACTATTTGATTTAGATAAACTTGATAATATTTCTAAGAATTATTTAAGTAAGTTAAAGGCTAGTGAAGTATTTGATGGATTAGATGAGTGGTCTAAGATCTATGATACTGATTTTAATGCTTTAATTAATAAACATAAGGATTATACAATTAGCGTGTTAAATATTGAAAGGGAGCAGAAGAAACCTAGAAAAGATTTTGCTTGTTTTAGTGAAGTTAAAGATAATATTTGGTATATGTATAATGAATTATTTGATGGAGCTATATTTGATTTTAGTTTCTTAAAACATGAAGAGGATGCTAAGAAAATTATTTCTACTTATTTAAATGAGTATTTTGATATTAATGATGATAAGGATACATGGTTTAATAAGATTAAGGAGTTAACTGAGAAGATGGGATACTGTTCTAATATGAAAGAGTATAAAGAAAACCCAGATAATTATAGAGGTAGTACTGCTGATATAAGTAATGTTATAAGAGTAGCGCTTACTACTAAACTTACTACACCTGATTTGTATGAGATTATTAATATATTAGGTGATGCTGAAGTTAGGTCTAGATTTAGTAAAATATGTGGATAATTTGATAGTTATTCACATTTTTTATTGTTTTTGGGTAAGTTTTTATTGACTTTATGGTTAAGGTTTCATATAATTCATATTGGTACATTTTGATTTGCTTAATTATTTGCTGATTTGGGACGTCAAATGATAATTGAGTGATGAAAGGAATTATTTTATGAAAACATTTATGCAAACAAAAGAAACTGTAGAACGCACGTGGTATGTAATTGATGCTGCTGATAAACCTCTAGGACGTGTAGCGACTAAAGCTGCAACTATTTTAAGAGGAAAACATAAAGCAACTTTTACACCTCATATTGATTGTGGAGATTATGTAATTATTATTAATGCTGATAAGGTTAAATTAACTGGTAATAAGATTAATGATAAGATGTACTATAATCATTCTGGATTCCCAGGTGGACTAAGAACTCGTAATGCTAAAACTATGTTAGAAAGTTATCCTGTAGAAATGGTTGAAAGAGCTGTTAATGGTATGCTTCCAAATGGACCTTTAGGAAGACAAATGTATCGTAAGCTATTCGTTTATGCTGGTAGTGAACATAAACATGAGGCTCAAAAGCCAACTACAATAACAATTGATTAGGAGAGAGATTATGAAGAAAAGTGAAGTTACTGCTACTGGAAGAAGAAAACGTTCAGTTGCACAAGTTAAACTAGTTACTGGTAAGGGAAAGATTACTGTTAATGGTAGAGATGTAAATGAATACATGCCTTTTCCTACATTAGTAATGGATTTAAAACAACCACTTGTATTAACTAATAATGAAAATACTTTTGATATTGATGTTAAGGTTAATGGTGGTGGATTCTCTGGACAGGCTGGAGCTATTAGACTTGCTATTACTAAAGCATTAGTTGAGTTTGATGCTGAGGCTGATCAAGCTAGAGAAGACGCTTATAAGAAAGTTCTTAGAGAAGCTGGTTTCTTAACTCGTGATCCTAGAGTTAAAGAACGTAAGAAATATGGTCTTAAGAAGGCTCGTAGAGCACCACAATTTAGTAAACGTTAATTTGTTTCTTATACCTTGGGAGTTTATCTCAAGGTTTTTGCATTTTTATAGGGACTATCAAATTTTGAAAATTGGTTGATTATTCGTTAATTGTAGGGTAAACTATTTGTGATTGGAGGGTTTATGAGAGAGGTTATTAATTTTATAAATAATTTAAATATTTCGAAAGATGAATATGTTGTTCTTGCTTGTTCTTATGGACCTGATTCAATGTTCTTGCTTGATCTTTTGCGTAAATGTGGGCTAAAGGTAGTTGTAGCTCATGTTAATCATAAGGTTAGAAGTGAAAGTGATGAGGAGTACAGATTATTAGAAGAGTACTGTAAGAAGAGTAATATTCCTTTTGAGGGAATGAGTATTTTAGAAGAAATTGATGGTAATTTTGAGTCTAAGGCTAGGGAAATACGATATAATTTTTTTGAAGAAATATTAACTAAATATAATGCAAATTATTTGTTTACGGCACATCATGGTGATGATTTAGTAGAAACTATTTTGATGAGAATTGGTAGGGGGGCATCTTTTGGTGGATATGCTGGTTTTAGTGAGGAGTCTGAGTTTAGAGGTAAAAGACTAGTTAGACCACTTATTTTTGTTACTAAGAAGGATATTTTAGAATATAATGAAAAATATGGGATAATGTATGCAAATGATTATACTAATTTTGAAAGGGTACATACTAGAAATAAGATAAGATTGGATGTTTTGCCTGTTTTAAAGGAAATTAATCCGAAAATTCACGAAAAATTCATAAAGTTCAGTCATACTATAAGTGAATATAATGATTATGTTGAGAAAGAAGTTATTTCTTTGCTTGATAGATTGTATTCAAATAATAGATTAGATTTGGATGGTTTTAATTCTCTACCCCTTCTACTTAAAAAGCATATTTTGTGCACAATTCTTTCTGAGATTTATCGTGATGATATTACCTATATTAACGATAAACATTTAAATCTAATCTTTAATTTAATTGATGGGAAACCTAATGGGTATGTTTGTTTACCTAATGGGGTTAAAGTTTATAAATATTATAATAGTCTTATTTTTAATGAGGAGGAGTTAGTTCTAACTTATGATTATATATTTGATAAAAGGATAGAACTTCCTTTAGGAGTGATTGAAGAAGTACCATCTTATGATGGGAAGAGTAATTACTATATTAGGATGTCTAGTGATGAAGTTAAGCTTCCTCTCCATGTAAGGACAAGAAAATTAGGGGATTTTATGGATGTTAAGAATATGAATGGGACTAAAAAAATTAAGAGTATTTTTATTGATGAGAAGGTTCCATTAAAGATCCGTGATAGTTATCCTTTGGTTTGTGATGATGAGGGAAATATTTTGTGGGTTCCGGGCGTAAAAAAAAGTAAATTTGATAAGCAAATGAATGAAAGTTATGATATAATACTTAAGTATGTAAAGAAGGAGAAATAGTATGAAGAAGAAAAAGAGTTATACAAAGCAAACTGTTCCTTATGCAATTTTATTGATTGTTATCATTGGAGTGTTAGTTTTCTTTAATTTATCACAATATAAGGTTTATGATTATTCTTATGATGAATTTATTAAGAAATTATCTGAAGGTGATGTATCTAAGTTAGAAATTACACCAAAGAATGCTTCTGGTGTTTATGTTATAAATGGACAGTTAAAGGATTATAAGAGTACTGAAAGTTTTAGAGTTAATGTTCCACTTGCTGAGACTGTGCTTGATAAGGTAATGAAGTATGTTGATGAAGATGAGATTGAAGTAGTTACTAATCCTAATCCTGAGAATAGTGGTTTTGTTACTGTATTAATAAATGTGGTACCAACTGTTGTGTTAATTGGTGCGACTATTTGGTTATTTTCTAAGATAAGTGGTGGTAATAAGAATAGTATGGATTTTGGAAGAAGCCGTGCTAAGTTAAATGAGGAATCTAAAGCTAAGTTTAGTGATGTTGCTGGGCTTGTTGAGGAAAAAGAAGAGGTTGCTGAGTTAATTGATTTCTTAAAGAATCCTAAGAAGTTTCAAAAACTTGGTGCTAGAATACCTAAAGGTGTATTACTTGTAGGGCCTCCAGGAACTGGTAAGACTTTACTTGCTAAAGCTGTTGCTGGTGAAGCAAATGTACCATTTTATTATATAAGTGGTTCTGATTTTGTAGAGTTATTTGTTGGTGTTGGTGCTTCACGTGTTCGTGATATGTTTAAACAAGCTAAACAATCTGCACCATGCTTAATCTTTATTGATGAAATTGATGCGGTTGGTCGTCAAAGAGGTACTGGTTTAGGCGGTGGACATGATGAGAGAGAACAAACATTAAATCAGTTATTAACTGAAATGGATGGTTTTGGAGCTAATGAAGGAATTATTATTATTGCTGCAACTAATAGACCAGATGTACTTGATCCAGCATTACTTAGACCAGGAAGATTTGATAGACAGGTTACAGTTAGTTTACCAGATCAAAAGGAAAGAAAAGCTATTTTAGAAGTACATGCTCGTAATAAAGTGTTTGATAAGAGTGTTAATTTAGAGAATATTTCTAAACGTACTCCGGGATTTAGTGGGGCTGATTTAGAAAATTTACTTAATGAAGCAGCACTTCTTGCGGTTAGAAGAAATTTACCAGCTATTACAATGGCTGAGATTGATGAAGCTACTGATAGAGTATTAATGGGACCTGCTAAGGTTAGTCATACAATTACTCCTAAAGAAAAAGAATTGATTGCTCTTCATGAGAGCGGACATGCTGTTATTGGTATGAAAGTTCCAGATGCAGAGGTAGTACATAAGATTACAATTATTCCTAGAGGTGTAGCTGGTGGTTATACTATGATGCTACCTAAGGAAGAGAAGATTGCTATTATGACTAAGAGTGAACTTCTTTCAACTATTACTGGTTTACTTGGGGGTAGAGTTAGTGAAGAGTTATTCTTTGGTGAGATTACTACTGGTGCTAGTGATGACTTTAGTAAAGCAACTAAGATTGCTAGATCTATGGTTACTGAATATGGTATGAGTGATTTAGGACCAGTTCAGTTAGAACAAAAGAGTGAGGGTGTATTCTTAGGTAGAGATTATAATAAGAGTAAGAACTTTAGTGATGCTGTAGCACTTGAGATTGATCAAGAAGTTAGAAAAATTATGAATCAATGTTATAGTGAAGCTACTAGAATTTTAAAAGAGAATGAGAAATTAGTTAGATTACTTGCTGATACTCTTATTGAAAGAGAAACTATTACTAAGGAAGAAATTGAAGAACTTGTTGAAACTGGACATATTAGTGATAACTTTACACCTAGTGAAGATACTGTTAGTTTAAAGGAAAGAGCTAAGGTTCTTGGGGTTAAAGGCTATACTAAGATGACTGATGAAGAGTTAAAAAAAGCTATAGAAAAAGCAGAAGATTCTAGTAAATAGAATCTTTTTTTTATTAATGTTTTATATTTTTTTAGTTTGTTTATTAACATTACTATTGGGTTGGAAAGAAAAGGTGCTTACGTTATGAAAAATAGTATTTTTTATTTAGACAAATATTATTATATATGATAAAATATTTTATAGAAGTAAAGAAGGCAGTGATATTATATGACAAAGATTATATCTTTAGTAAATCAAAAAGGTGGTGTTGGTAAGACAACAACTAGTATAAATCTAGCTGCGTCTTTGGGTAAATTAGGAAAAAAAACGCTTATTATTGACCTTGATCCACAGGGTAATGCGACAACTGGATTAGGTGTTAATAAGGGGAATATAAATTATAGTGTTTATGATGTGTTAAATGGGTCTTGTGAGGCTAAGAAGGCAGTTAGAAAGACTGGTTTTACTAATCTTTCTATTATTCCAGCAACTATTAATTTAGCAGGTATTGATATTGAACTTATGGAAAAGGGATATCAGAATGTTGAGTTTAAGAAGAATGAACAGTTAAGGAACGCACTAGCAACTATAATGGATAATTATGATTATATGATTATTGATTGTCCACCATCACTAGGATTACTTACTACAAACGCATTAGTAGCTAGTGATTCAGTTATTATTCCAGTTCAGTGTGAGTTCTTTGCACTTGAGGGAATTACTCAACTACTTAACACAATTATTATGACACAAACTAGATTAAATCCTAATTTAAAAATTGAAGGCGTATTGTTAACATTATTAGATTCTAGAACTAATTTAGGGTTAGAAGTTGTTGAAGAAGTTAGAAAGTTTTTTAAAGATAAAGTGTTTAATACAATTATTCCACGTTTAATAAGATTAGTTGAAGCTCCAAGTCATGGTGAACCAATTAATGAATACGATCCAACTAGTAGAGCGGCTGAGGCTTATACTAATTTAGCCAAGGAGGTTATAGAGAGAGATGGAATCTAAGAGAAAAGCGTTAGGAAAAGGGTTAGAACAATTATTTAATAGTGAGCAAATTAATTTTGATACTATAGAGCAAAATATTGTTGAGAACTCTAGTGAAAGTGATATTCAGCAAATACCAGTTGCTGAGATTCGCAGTAATCCATATCAACCTAGGGAGCATTTTGATCAAGATGCTTTATTAGAACTTGCTGAGTCAATTAAAGAGCATGGTGTTATTGAGCCAATTATAGTTAAGAAGAGTTTACATGGATATGAACTTGTTGCTGGTGAACGTAGAACTAAGGCTTCAGCACTTGCAGGAATGAAGACTATACCTGCTATTGTAAGAGATTTTACTGATGAGCAGATGATGGATATTGCTATTTTAGAGAATATTCAAAGAGAGGATCTTTCGCCAATTGAGCTTGCTGAAGGTTTTCAAAACTACATTAATCATACGGGTTTAACTCAAGATGAAATTGCGAAGAAGTTTGGTAAGAGCAGAAGTTATATTACTAATTTACTTGGACTTCTTAGCTTACCTAAAAGTGTTCGTGAACAAATTAATTTAGGTAAGATTTCAATGAGTCATGCACGTACTTTATCAAAGTTAGATGATGATGATTTAATTATTACTTTAGCTGAGAGAATTGTCAGTGATGGAATTTCAGTAAGGGAGCTTGAAAAGTTATGTTCAATGAAGTCTGTTGGCAAGAAACAACCTGTAACTAGAGTTAATATTAAGCCACTTAAGTTTTCAATTTATGAAAGTGTTATGCGTGATAAGATTGGAACTAAAGTTCAAATTAATAAGAATAAAATTTTAATTCCTTTTGATAGTGAGGGAGATTTAGCACGTATTTTAGAAATTTTAGATATTGATGTGAGTGATGAATAATGGAATTTTGGGTAAAGATTGCTGATATAGTATCATCTAAAAAGTTTTATGGTCCTATTGTAGTTATTATTGGAGTAATATTTATATATAAAATTATTATTTCAGTACTTAATAAAGCTACTATTAGGGGAACGACAGAGTTTGAGAAGAAAAAGAGAGTTACCGTTTTAGTATTATTTAAAAATATTACTAAGTATGTTTGTTTAATTATTGCGGCTCTTATGATTTTAGATATTTTTGGAGTTGATACAAGTTCTTTTATTGCAGGATTAGGTGTAGCAAGTGTTGTTATTGGTCTTGCTTTACAGGATGCTTTAAAAGATATTATTGGCGGTATTAATATAATTTTGGATAATTTTTATGTAGTTGGAGATTATGTTAAATATGGTGATTTTACTGGGCAAGTTATTTCTTTTGGATTAAAAAGTACTAAAATTAAAGATTTTAATGGTAATATAATGGTTGTGTCTAATAGAAATATTGATGAGATAATAAATTTGAGCCAAGATAAACATGTTATTTTACTTAATATTCCGACTTGTTATGAAGTGACTGAAGAGAAAGTTAAAAGTGTTTTACTTGATGTTTTAGAGGACGTTAAAAAAATAAAAGATGTTGATGATAAGGAGTGTAATTATCTTGGAGTTAATGAGCTTGGAGATAGTGCAGTAAATTATTTAATTAGTGTTAAGTGTAAGCAAGGAAGTGAATATGCCGTTAGAAGAGCAATTCTTACTCTTGTTAAGGATGCTTATGATAAGAACAATATAAAGATTCCTTATAATCAGATTGAGGTGCATAATGGAAGCAAAATATAATTTAGGGGATAAAGTTGTAATGAAGAAGGATCATGCGTGTGGAACTAATTTATGGCTTATTACACGTGTTGGGGTTGATATAAAACTTAAATGTGTAAATTGTAATCATGAGATTATGATGGATAGACTTGAGTTTGAGAAGAAACTAAGGAGAGTTTTACATGAGGATTAAGAGAAAATATGAGAAGGTAATGCTCCACCCAATAATGACATTTTGTTTACTTATTTTTGGAACAATTATCTTAAGTGGTGTACTTACTCTTTTTAATGCTAGTGCTACTTATAGTAAGGTTTCTAATATCGGATCATATGTTAGTGATTCAGTGTATGTAGAAAATTTATTTAGTTTAAGTGGGCTTAAATTTATATTTAGTAATGCAGTGTCAAGTTTTGCATCTTTTACGCCTTTATCAATGTTAATTATTACACTTATTGGTTTTGGTGTAATGGATAAGAGTGGCTTTTTAGATAGTTTCTTTTATGTGCTTACTAAAAAGGTAAGTAAGAGAGTTGTAACATTTAGTTTATCTCTTGTATGTATTCTTGCATCTATTGGTGGAGATTTAAGCTATATAGTGCTTATACCACTAGCAGCAGTTTTATTTAAATATGGTAAGAGACATCCTAAAGCAGGTATTATTTGTGCTTTTGCTAGTTTGAGTTGTGGTGTTGGTATTAATGTTTTTATGAATTCAATAGATAGTGCTTTAATGAGTTATACATTATCTAGTGCAAATTTGTTATCACCAGATTATCAGATGAGTACATTTAGTTATATATTTATAATGCTTGTTTGCGCTTTAGTTTTAGCTGGTATTGTTACAAGTATTACGGAAAGGGTTATAGTTCCTAAACTTGGTAAGTATGCTTTACTTGATGATGAGGAAGATTATTTTACGAAGACTGAAAGAAGAGCGTTAGTAGTTTCTCTTTTTGCTGGTGTTATTTATTTGTTGATATTTGTTTATAATATTATACCAAATGCACCTTTAGGTGGAGCACTACTAGATTATTCACAAACTTTATATATTGATAAGTTATTTGGTTATAATTCATTTTTTAATCAAGGTTTTGTATTTGTTGTAACAATATTATTTATTATATTAGGCCTAGTATATGGTATAGTTAATAAATCAATTAGAAATGTTAAAGATTTATGTAATGGATTAAGTTATTCATTAGATTATATTGGTAAGGTTTTAGTTCTTATATTCTTCGCATCTGCATTTATATTTATATTTAAGAAAACTAATATAGGTACGGTGTTTACTGCTTATCTTGCTGGTATTATTAGTAAGACTAGTTTTACAGGTGTCCCACTTATGATGCTTACGCTTGGGTTTAGTGCACTTGCTACATTGTTACTTCCTAGTAGTGTTAGTAAGTGGTCTATAATGAGTGGTAGTGTCGTTCCTGTGTTTATGAATGCGGGATTAAGTCCAGAACTTGCTCAGTTAGTATTTAGAGCTGGTGAATGTGCAACTTATGCGCTAACTCCAGTCATGGCTTACTTTGTTGTTTATTTAGCATTTATGGAACTTTATAGTACTAATACAGATAAAGATGGGCTTTGGGGTAATACTAAGTATTTAGTTCCTTATAGTTTTTATACTTTAGTTATGTGGATTGTAGTGTTAATATTGTTTTATTTAATAGGTTTACCACTTGGTATAGGAACTAGTGTAGCTTTATGATTTTAAAAGGGTATTTGTTTACTTATGGATATTTAATAGTTATTTTACTGCTTGCGTTTGGTCTTAGAAAAATATTTAATTTAAGAACTTTGTTTACGAAGAAGTTTATACATATTATGATATCTTTTTGTTATTTGATATTATATAAGTATTTTGGTAGTAGCATTCATATTATTATTCCACCGCTTTCGTTTATTGTTATAAATATACTTTCTTATAAGTTTAAGTTGTTTAAATCAATGGAAGATGGTAGTGGTAATTTAGGTACTATTTATTATCCAATAAGTGTGTTTATTATGGCACTGGTAACTTATTTTGTTCCAGATTTTTATGGGGCATTTGGAGTTGGTTTGTTTTGCATGGCATTTGGAGATGGATTTGCTCCGTTAGTTGCTGGATATTTAAAGTCAAGACAAATATATAATCATAAGACGGTGAGTGGAACAGCGACTGTGTTTGCTTTTAGTTTAGTAATTATTATTATATTTAATTATTATTTTAAATTTGGTTTTAATGTTATTGATATGATTTTAGTAAGTGTAGTTGCAGCTGCATTAGAGTTATTTGATAGAAAGGGCTTAGATAATTTATTTTTGCCTTTGGGAGTTTCATTGGTTGTATATTTAATGGAAGTGATTTAAATGTATTTATCTATTTTGTTACCTAGTGTGTTTGCACTTTTTGCTTTATGGAAGAAGAAGGTTACTAAACCGGGAATTATTGCTGCTTGGTTAATGGGAGTGATAATTACTTATTTTGGCGGACTTTATGCTTTTGGTGCACTTGCACTTACTTTTGTGCTTACAATATTAAGTGATAAAATAAAAAAGAAAACTAATGATGAATGCAGAACTATATATCAGATGTTTAGTAATGTTTTATTGCCGACAATCTGTATAGTTTTATATCATTTTACTTTAAATGATAAGTTTTATGTAATGTATTATGCGGTTCTTTCTTCTAGTTTAGCTGATACTTTAGCTAGTAGTATTGGAACGCTTTCTAAAAATAGACCAGTGAGTATATTTACACTTAAGCGAGTACCGGCTGGTACTAGTGGTGCAGTTTCTTTTTTGGGTATTAATGCGTCTTTAGCTGGTGGTATTATTTTAGGGCTTATTTATTATGCTGAGAAGTTAAACTCAATGAATTATTTGTTAATTATTCTTATGGGCTTGTTTGGGTCTGTTGCGGATAGTTTATTAGGTGATTCTTTGCAAGGTAAATTTGTTTGTTCTAAGTGTAAGAAGGAAGTTGAGGAATATATGCATTGCGGAGAACCAACGAAATTAGTTAAAGGTTTGTACTGGATGAATAATGATGCAGTAAATCTTCTTAATAATGTATTTGTGTTTATTTTATGTTATATATTTTTATTATAAAAAACGCTTGTTAGGCGTTTTTATTTTGGATTTTAATTAGTCTTGCATGCATGACGACTTTTTCATCATCATTAAAACATGTAGATAAAGTGATTATTTTGTCTGTTTTAAAAATGCTAGTATTAAACTTGTGGTAACTTCTTTCCTTTAATTTGTTTACAAAATCTAAAAACTCGTCATCTGAATTAAAGGATATTTGTAAGTAGTCAGATGTGGTTGGTATGTGATAGACACTAAATACTTCCCATAGGGTGTTTGATTTTTCAGTAGCTATTTTAATAACGTAGTTGTTGGTATTATTAAACCATGACGATTTAGTAATGTTTTTAAGTGAACCAAACATAGATGAGTTTGATCTTCCGTGGCCGTATATTATGGTATTTTTATCTTCGAAGTTTGTGTCATTTCGGTAGTCAAGAAAAATCCAGCCCGCTCCATTAGAGGTTTTATCAAAGGTATGATTTAAGTAGAAGTTATTATTATTTGTTTGAACGTAAGGATAGTTTATTGTTGTGCCATTTACTTCAATCCAGCCTTTGACGTCTTTATTAATTTTTTTAATTTCATTAAAATCAGCATCAATCATATTCATTTTAATAAAGTTCCAGTACGGAGCGTTTTTATCAATTACTATTTCATTATTTACAATTTCAGTGTTTTCGTTATCTTCAATTTCTTTGATTTTAGTAATTTCAGTTATTTTGTTAGTTTGAGAATCCGTATTTTTATTGTCAATTGTCCATTTTATTATTTGAATGGATGATAATAAGAATATACTAGCACAGATAATAATTGTTATTAAAAGGAGTAGATTAATCCATTTTATTCTTGTTCTTTTTCTTTTTTTCATATTATTCACATTTTAATTATAACATTTTTGTGATAGTTTGCATATTCTTTGTTGTATTGAAAAAGCAGTAGAGGTTGTCCTGCTTTTGTTTCTATAATAAATAGTGTTAGTGAGAAAATCATTGATACTATTTTATTATGTTCCAGGATAGGAACGGAATAAAATTATTTTATAATTAGAACCTAATTTTTAATAAATGAATAAAATAGATTAGGTGATTTAATATGGCTTTAAAAGGGGTAGTTTTAGATAGTGGACACGGTGGAAATGATCAAGGTTCTTCTGGAAATGGAATTATTGAAAAAGATCTTACTTTAAAGATTAGTCAGTACATGTATGATAGATTTAAAGCACTTGGGGTTCCGGTAAAGATGACTAGAACTAGTGATGTTGATCTAGAACCGAATGATAGGCCTGGTGTTGTTTTAGATAAGTTTGGCAATGGTAAGGATGTTGTGGTAATATCTAATCACATAAATGCAGGAGGCGAGGACGCGTATTATGTGGTTAATTCTAGGCGTAGTGTATAACTTTAATAAGCTTCTTGTTTTACTGGATATGATGGTATAATAGATATATCAAATAACTTTAAAGATGAGAGGTGAAAAGAATGTTATATATAACTGGTGATACTCATGGAGATTTTTATAGATTTGGTCATTTAGGATTAAATAAAGATGATATTATGATCATCTTAGGGGATGTGGGTATTAATTATTATTTAGATGAATATGATAAAAAGTTAAAGGAAAGATTAAAAAGATATAATTTTAAATTTTTCTGTATTCAAGGTAATCATGAAGAGAGACCAGAAAATATTTCTAGTTACCACGAAGTGGAAATGTTTGGCGGTAAAGTATTTGTAGAAGATGAATATCCTAATTTAATATTTGCTAAAAATGGAGAACTTTATAATATTGATGGCAAAAGTATTTTAGTAATAGGTGGAGCTTATTCTATTGATAAAGATTATAGAATAAGTAAAGGATATCCTTGGTTCAAAGATGAACAATTAACTGAGCAAGAGAGACTAAATATATTGGACAAGTATTCTGGCAAACATGTGGATATAATTTTATCTCATACTTGTCCATTAAGATATGAACCTAAAGAAAGCTTTAAATTAAGTTTGCCACAAATTGCAGTAGATAAATCTATGGAGTATTTTCTAAATGAAGTAGAGCAAAGAGTAGATTATGATAAATGGTATTGTGGACATTATCATTTAGAAAAAACTGTGGATAAGTTAGAGTTTATGTTTGGAAGAATTAAAAGTGTAGATACTGGAGAATTTATCCCTAAATATGATTTTTATAATGGTTATGAAATAGTTAGAGATGCATGTAGTCAAAAGGATTATAAATATTGTCCTGAATGTAAAGGAGATAATATAGTTATAGAAAAAGGCGAAGGACACAATATTAATGGTTTAGATTTTATTGCAATAGTTTGTAATGATTGTAAAAAGATTTATGGATTTAATGATGTTAATTATAAACCTAATTGTCCTAAAGAATTGTAAAATTAAAATTTTAATATGTATTTTTTGCAAAAAAATAAAATTTGCAATATATATGATTATCTAAGTTTTGTCAAATTAAAAAAATATGATATTATAGACACAACAAAAGGAACTGAGTTGCCTCAATTTTTAAAAAATTTGAATAAAACTAGTTTATTTGTTAGAGTATAAACAATTCGAAGAACACAATTTATAAATAATTTTACATAACTTCGTTTCGCAGGCGATTATGCATTTATAATGATGTTTACCTTCGGATTGTTTTTTTCTAAAAAACAAATATATAGGATTAGAATTATCTGTATGAGCAGATATTTGAATTATAGTAGTAACAACATTAAATAATATAGTTCTACCAAACTTGCAACCTGTTTTAGAAATTGGCCCATGGTATGCAGAAATACCAGATTGTAAAGTAACAGAATCTATTCCTATAAAGGAAATAAATTGATGCTTATCATCGAATCTCGTTATATCTCCAACTTCAGCTAAAAATAAAGAAGTAGAAAATTCTCCAAATCCAGGAATTGAGTTTATTATTTTAAATATTTTTTTATTTCTCATTTCATTAATTAATTGATTTTTAATTTTGTTAATTTCTGATTTGTGATATTGAATCATTTCGATAACTTGTACAAGATTTTGAACTTGTAAAGAATCAAAAGTAACAAAACATAATGATTTGAAGCTAGTTCTTTCATTTTTAATACTTTATTTTTAAATCTATATGCTTTTGTTGTGCCATTTTTTTCTTTTAAATAATTCATTAAATAATCTAATCTTCTATTAATAAATAAAGAGGGATGAGGGAAATCGTGTATAAAATTCAATGCTAAATCGCTATATACATCATCAAATATTAAATTAAATTTTGGAAAGATAATTTCGATTAATTGTTTATATCTATTTTTTAATCTGGTTTGACCTTCAACTAATGACCAATATTGACGCGTGAGTGGATTGTACATAAAATATTCATCATTCTTATAATAAAAATTATCAATCGTGCCTAAATAACATCTAGCAATTTTAAACAATCTAGTTTATCAGTTTTAGACTTATTTAAAGTATCTTTAAACTGTTTAACAAGTTTAGGATTCATAACAATAGTATCAATAGCTTTAGATCTAAAATAATTTTCAACTGGTAAATGATAAATAGAAGTAGATTCCATAACAACAACTAGATTAGGATAATCTTTGATCAAATTTAGCAAATTATCAAAATCAATTTTGTTATGTTCAATTAGTGAAGGCTTAATAATTATATTTTTAAATTCATCAATAAAACAATAAACACTTTTACCTTTAGCAATATCAAAACTTAAAATATGTTTCATACAATTCTCCTTTCATAATATTTCGGTTAACACCATATGAAATTACCTATATTCCTACACGCTTAATCATCCGAACTCTAATGTTTTCATTAGTTTCCATTATCTACAACCGAATTAATAAATAATTATATGGCAGACATTCATTTTTACGTACTCGAAGTACCTGTTATAATCCGTCTTTACCGATGTTTGTTATAATAACAAAAAACATAAAGATTTCAAATTTAATAATCCAAAATCTTTATGTTCAACATTATACGTGTTATAATTATATTAAGTTGTGTGAGGGACTGATATTATGAATGAAAGGAATCAAGCAAAAGAATTTTATAATAATAAAGACTTTGAAAAAGCATTATTGATATATGATAAATTATGGAATTCGTCGAATAAGGATGATCATAACCTTTTTGCAGAGTATGGTAATTCATTACGTAAATGTAATAAATCAGATATTTTTTTAAATGAGTTTTCTAAAATACCAAAAGATTCATATATAAGAAAAAGTAATTATGTAATATCAGTTTTATGTTGGTGTGTATATGATGTTTATATTAAAAATTATATAGATACTGAGGAATCTAACTTTGAAGAGTTTATAAAAATGGCAGAAATAATAATTAATCACTCTGTGCAAAGAGAAGCAACTAATGAAATTCTTACACCATATGTTTTAACTATCAAAAAAGTTGTAAAAGTATATAATAATAAGCCATCTTCACGAACATCCAGAAGTAATCAAGAAAAAATAGTCCAATGGTTAGAGAAACTTAATCCAACAATATTATCTGAAGAATGTTTTACAACAAAAATAGGAGAAGGCGAATTTGAACAAGCATCATCCAAGGAATTTTATTATCAAAACATGGTTAAGTCATATGAAAAAATAGGACAATATGAAAAATGTATTTTAATTGGTGAAGAAGCATTAAAAATAATTAAAAAGTTTCATTATAAGAATAAAATTTGGATTACAGGTAGAATATTATATTCAAAATGTATGATTTCTAGTAATAGAGAAATTGATTTTCAAAATTATAAAACATTTGCTGAAAAAGAAAATTACTGGTTTTTATGGCATAAACTTGCAAATATTTGCTATAGTTTTGGGAAGTTTAAAGAGAGTTTACTGTATAATTGCAAAGCTATTTATAATGAATTAATTGATGAAACAAAAGTAACTTTATTATATAACTTGGGATTATGTTGGGAATCGCAGGGTAAAAATGATAATGCTATAAAATATTATCATGCATGTGCTTACTTTAGAAATTTAATGGGTTGGAATTTATCAGAGGAATTACAATATTATATATCTGAATATGATTTAGATGTTACCAAAAAGCCAAATATGTATCAATTAAAATCTATAGCAAGAGAATATATTGAACAAAATGATAATGAATATTTATTTGGTAAAATAGATAATATATTGAAAAATGGGCATTCGGGATTTATAAAGCAAGATAATAATGAAGATAATATATATTTTAATATGCGTAGTGTTATTGGCAATAAACAATTATTACAAAAGGGTAAAAGAGTCAAATATAAAGTAATAATAAATGATAATGAAAAAACAGAAGCAATTTGTGTTGAAGGAGTGAAGTAGTAATGGAAGTATATATAAATCCAGATGATATAGAAACTTATATCAAAGATTATTCTAAAAAGAATATTGATTTTGTATTTAGTAATTATATTAAAGTTCAAGGTAAAGAAGAATATACATGCAACTTTTTTATATCAGGAAAACAATGCAAAGTTAAATTCTATGTTAAGGTTAAAAAGATGTCTGTAAAAATGATGCCTATTGGAAAAAATGCTGAAGAATCTAATAAATTGATAAAATATTTAGCTGAATTAGGTTATCCTATTGATAGTGCTCAACCCAAACAAACAGTGTTTTCATGTAATAAAGAAACAATTGAAGAACTTATTAAATGTGTTGAAGATGAGTTTTCTTCTGAAATTCAAATTAAATATTATAGTAATAATAGAATTCGTTTTATTGGGTATAATAAAGATCATATTGATATAACATTTTACCCTCAAACTAATAAAGTTATGATTCAAGGTAGACCTTTTAAAACTTTTGGTATAATAATGACCTTATTATCTCAATTATCTTCTGTATCTCTTGATAGTATTATAGAAATAAACAACATGTTTACAACAACAAAAATTTCAACAGCTGATATAAGAGAAACAATTAAAGCAAATTTATCAAATTCATATACTTTCTTAGATGAAGCATTGATAAAATCTCTTTCAGGATCAATCACATCACTTAAAACAATAAAAGAAAGTGAGGATTATACTTGTTGTGTTACAGGTGCATTTAAAACATTAGAAGGTTACTTAACAAAAGTATTAGTGAATAAGTATTCATATAAGATTGATAAAAAAAATAAATTTTCAATGTTTTATAAAGATAGAGGAAATTCAAGTAAAATTGAAAATGATAAATTAATAAGTAATGATGAAAAAGAATATTTAATAAAATTAAATAAAATATATTCAAATAAGAGAAATGTGTTCTTGCATGCAACAATTGAACCATCACAAACAAGAATAATTGAAAATTGGCAAGAAGCAAAAGAAATAGTTGATGAAATTATTGAAAATATTGAAAAATCTTATAATGTTTTTTATAAATAAAGGAGAATATTTATGAACGATTATGAAATTTTTAATTTTGAAGAGGATATAAATAAAAATTATATTTTTTTGAACAATATTGATGACTTATATTTTTTTACTGAAGATATATACAATGAACTTTCAAAAACTCAAGGAAATAAATTCTCTGTTATTGTAGATTTGTTTTTGCGAAATGGATATTCATTTAATAGGTATGTATTATTAAACTTTGAAGAAGGAAGCTATAATAGTATAATCATAAATCCAAATGATGTATCAGAATCAAGTAAAAAAACTGTTAAACAATATTTAAAAGAACATGTTGATATATTAAATAATGGTACATTAACAAAATCAACAATAAATTATGTATTAAACAATTAGATTTATGAAATTGTTTGTTGAGCGTAAAGTCTATTTATATAGGCTTTTTTATTTTGAGAAAAGAAAGGATATGAGAATATGAAAATAAAATCAAATAGAGAAGAAGGATATATAGTTATGGGAAATTATCATTTGAAGGATAGAAGATTAAGTTTAAAGGCAAAGGGTTTATTATCTTTAATGTTATCATTACCAGATAATTGGGACTATTCTATATTAGGATTATCAAGTATTTGTGTTGAAAGTAGAGATACTATTAGAAAAATATTAAATGAATTAAAAGTTAATAAATATTTAAAAGTTATTGAAACTAGAGATGAAAATGGCAGATTTGATTATGAATATATAATTTATGAAAAACCATATGAAAATTAATCCAGTGCACCATTACGGGTATGTGGATTTCCGAATACGGTTTTTAATTCATAATAAATTATTTAAAATCAATTATTAAAACAAATAGATAAAGACGATAAAACCATATAGACATGGTATAATATAATTAACTGTTTAATTATTATAAGAATAGCTATGCTAATGTTTTGAGGTGATTTGTATGAACGATTTGATTATTTTAGAGGATAATGATTTAAATGATATATTTGATTTAGTTAATTCTTTTCAAATTATTTTTCATCCTTATTATGCTATGGAAGGAAAATTTACTCATTACAAAGAATATTTGATGAATAAGAAAGACAAAATTATTGTATTAGATAGAAATATAACTTCAATGTTGTTTGATTATCTTAAAAATGGTGAATTAAAAGAAGAAGATAATATGATAATGCTACTATCATTTTTGATGTTTTGTAATTGTAATGGATTACAATATAATATTGGATTGGCAATGAATGAATATGGAGATTTAACAGAAAATTCAGAAGTCATTAGGCAATTAAATGAGTTGTTGACTTATCTATCTGAAATTCCAAGTTTAGTTTTTTTAAATCATTTAAAAAATGGGAACTATAAATTACAAAAATTTGATATATCAGTAAAATTTCACCGCCATGCAAATTATAAAAATAAAAGTATTACATATTTACTTAGTTATTGTTCGGTTTTAAAAATTGCAGAGGTTTTTCTAACTAAATTATCTACAAAAAACAAAATTTTAAAGTATCTTGATTGGTATTATGATAATTTAAAATTATCTATGTATGATATTACCTATGCAATTTTATTATTCACTAACTATTCGACTATTAAGGCACCAAAAAATATTAAAAGTAAAGATTTTGAAAAAATTATTAGGGGATGTAAAAATCAGGCTTGGGATATCTCTTATTTGTCATCAATCAATAATTTTCAATACCATTTTTCAGATAAAGAAATTTTCTTTGCAACAAATGATAAAAATTTAAAATTAATATTTATGGGCTGCCATTATTTTGATAATTCATGGGCTGGATTAATTTTTGATAGAATTGCTATTCAAAAAGATAGAAATGAAATATTTGATCTTATTGAAAAAAAGATGTCAAATCGAACTGATATTGATTTTAATGAACAATATTTAATACAATTATCGCATTCTTTAGAAGAAGAATTAAGAAAAACAATAATTGATACTAATTAATCATAAAAAGTCGATTTTTGCCAGTTTTTATAGTATAATTAATATTAGCAATCATCCAAAAAATTTTAATTTAAAAAATTTTTTAATTAGATAAAAATAAGTATTTAAGATTAGAAGAGAAATTATAAGTGTGGTGTATATTATGAAAAGTAAATTAGAATTAACATGGATAGGAAAAAACAATGAAGAAAAGGTAGAACCTAGAATATTGATTAAGGATGATGAAAGAAGTTATGGTGATAAAAATTCTCGAAACATTCTCATTCATGGGGACAATCTTTTAGCATTGAAAGCATTAGAAAAGGATTATTCAGAAAGGATAAAATGTATTTATATAGATCCTCCATATAATACTGGAAGTGCATTTGAACATTATAATGATAATCTAGAACATAGTATTTGGCTAAACCTAATGAAGGAACGTTTAGTTATTTTGCAGAGATTATTGAGAGAGGATGGTATAATATTTATTCAAATTGATGATAATGAATATGCATATTTGAAAGTATTATGTGATGAAATTTTTGGTAGAAATAATTATTTGAATACTATAACAGTTAAAATGAAGAATATTGCAGGTGCAAGTGGTGGAGGGGAAGATAAAAGATTAAAAAAGAATATTGAATTTATCCTTACATATACTAAAAAATATGATAATTTTAAATGGCTACAAAATGCATATGCGTATACAGAAATATGTGAATTGGTAAAAAAATATAAAGATGAAGGTATTAGCTGGAAATATACGTCGGTATTATATGAAAAAGGAGACCCTGAATATCTAGCATCAACAGTAGATGGCGATGGAAATGAAATTAAAATATATAATCGTCCAAATGCAAAATTTATGTCAATATCTCAAATTGCAAAGCAAGAAAATATTTCAGAAAATGAAGTATATTATAAGTATATGGATCGAATTCATACAACTGCAATGCCACAATCTTCAATTAGACCAAGAGTAATGGAAAGATTAGAAGGCATTAAACATTCAGATGTAATTAGCATCAAATATATTCCTAAGACTGGTAAAAACAAAGGAAATGAATATGAGCAATTCTATAAAGGCGATAAATTTAGATTACTTACTTGGCTAAAAGATGTAACAGAATATAAAGATGGAAAATGGTTAAAGAAAGACTTACAAGGAACTTTATGGGATGGAATAAATCTTAATAATTTAACAAAAGAAGGTCAAGTAGAATTTCCTAATGGTAAAAAACCAGAATTATTGTTAAACAGGATAATAGAAATGAGTACAAATGAAGGAGATTATGTTTTAGACTCATTTTTAGGTAGTGGTACTACAGCAGCGGTTGCTCATAAAATGAATAGAAATTGGATAGGAATTGAGATGGGTGAACATGTATATACGCATTGTATAAAAAGATTAAATTTAATCATTGATGGAAAAGATAATGGTGGAATTACCTCGATTGTTAATTGGAATGGTGGAGGAGGTTACAATTTTTATGAACTTGCACCAACTTTAATAAATGAAGATTCTTTTGGGGAAATGGTTATTAATAAAAACTACAATCCAGAAATGCTAGCAAGATCAGTTGCACTCCATGAAGGTTTTGAATACAATCCTGATAAAGAAATTTTTTGGAAACAATCAATAGGAAATGAAAATAGTTATTTATATGTAACAACTCAATTTTTAAATTCAATGACACTAGAAAAAATAAAGGGTTCTATGCTTCCTGAAGAGTATCTTGTTATTGCGTGTACTGCTTATGATGAAGAATTGTTAAATAAGTACAAAAATATAATGATAAAAAAAATACCAGAGATGTTATTAAATAAATGTGTTTTTAATGTAAATAATTATAATCTAAATGTTGTAAATGATATTTCCAATGATATGGAGGATGAATTTTATGAATGATGTAAATAGTATGAAGTATTCTATTGATTATATATCTGGTATAATGTCGTTAAGAAACCCGCAAGAAAAGTCATTGCAAATATTGGATGATATATTAAAAAGTACGAACTTAATGAATGAATATAACCAAGATAATATTAATAATTTAAAGGTAATTAATTCAAAATATCCAATATTTACTGAATTTGAAAGAGCATTTACTTCATTAACATTTGCATTAGCAACAGGTGTTGGTAAAACTAGACTTATGGGAGCATTCATAACATATCTTTATACAAATTATAATATTAAAAATTTTTTAGTAATTGCTCCATCTACAACTATATATGAAAAATTAAAAAGAGACCTAGGAAATCCAGATAATTCTAAATATGTGTTTAAAGGAATTGGATGTTTTAATAATCCTCCAAGAGTAGTCGCTGATGATGATTTTAATAGAATGATAAATTTATTTGATTCTGAAGTAACAATTTATGTTTATAATATAAGTAAATTTGATAAAGAAAATACAAAAATGAAAGCTTTCAGTGAAGTAAGAGGAATGTCTTTTTATGATGAATTAGCAGAAATGAAAGATTTAGTCATTATTATGGATGAATCACATCATTATAGAGCAGATAGAGGAATGGAAACTATAAACAATTTGAAACCAATTTTAGGCTTAGAATTGACTGCCACACCTTTAGTAAATGTAAAAGGTAAGCAAATTCCATTTAAAAATGTTGTGTACGAATATCCATTATCTGAAGCAATAAAAGACGGATATACAAGAGTTCCTTTTGCAGTTACTAGAACGGATATTAATTTTTATAATTTTGGTGATGATGAGATAGATAAATTGATGTTAAATGATGGAATTTTATGTCATAAACGCATTAAGGAAAAATTATTTTATTATTCTAGAAGTATGAAAAAGGATTTAATAAAACCATTTATGTTAGTTGTATGTAAAGACACTGAACATGCTTCAAAAATAGAAAAGTATATAAAATCTGATGACTTTCAGAATGGACATTATAAATTTAAAACAATAACAATAAATTCAAAAATGTCAGGTGTTGAAACTGAAGTTAATACAAAGCTGCTTTTGGATGTTGAAAAAGTTGATAATCCAATTGAAATAGTAATTCATGTTAATATGTTAAAAGAAGGATGGGATGTAAATAATCTTTATACAATTGTGCCTTTAAGGACAGCAAGTTCAAAAATATTAAGGGAACAAATGGTAGGAAGAGGACTGCGATTACCTTATGGTGAAAGAACTGGTGATAAGGATATTGACTCTGTTATGCTTACAGCACATGATAAATTTAAGGAAATTATAGAAGAAGCCCAAAAAGGTGATTCAATTTTTAATAAAGGTAATATTATAAAAGCTGAAGAACTAGAAAAGGAAAAAATAATTTTTACGCGCTTACCTCTAGAATATCCCTCAGATGATGAATTGTGTGATAAACTTGTTGTATGTGAGGAAAGCGAAAAATATGGTTTTGCAAATAGAATAAATGATTTATTAGTAAAGAATGTTGAAAATTACACTTTAAGTTCTAATAATAATTTTACGGATGAAGGAAAAATTAAAATAAAAGATGCTATAGAATATGAAATAAAAAAAGATAAGGATTATGGTAAAATTTATGATGAAAATAAAAATCCGATTGAAAATTGGATAAAAGAAAATATTATTAAGACACACGATCAAATTCTTAATAAATTTATTTTAATACCAAAGATTAAGGTAGAAAGAGAAGAAGGTGAATACTACTTTGATGATTTTGATTTGGATTTAACTAAATTTAATCAGCAACCTATAGAAAATGAATTAATTTTAAGAAATTTATTAGATTCCTCAGACGAAGAAAAAATAGAAAAAGGTTATATTACTTTTGATATATTGAATCCTAAAAAGTCGATTGTTGATGAGTTACGAAAAAAAGCAGAAATTGATTATGAAAAAAGTTCAGAGCTATTATTTAAATTAATAAGTCAGTTGACAGATTATTATGAACAACAATATGGTGTAGACGGAACAAAAAACATAGTTATGATGTATAAAAATGAAATAACATCAGAAATTTATTCTCAAATGTTAAGACATTTTATTAGAAATGAAGGATTGATAAAGGAAGAAGTTTTTAGTAATAGTAATATAAATTTTCAATCAAATTACAGTTATAGTAAAGTAAAGAATATTTTTGATTCATATGATTCTAAAAACGATGGAAAAATAACTTCAATATTATTTGATGGAATAAAGAGAGGTGTATTTAGTTCAGCAAAATTTGATAGTGAACCAGAACTTATACTTGCCAGACAGCTTGAAAGAGAAGATAATTTTGTACGTACATGGTTAAGACCTAGTCCAAATGAGTTTAATATTATATATAATGGTGGAAAACGTTATGAACCGGACTTTGTAGTAGAAACAGAATCTATTGTATATTTAGTTGAAGTAAAAGCTGATAATAAATTAGATGATGTTGATGTTTTAGCAAAACAGAAAAGAGCACTTTCATATTGTCAATTAGTATCAAAATGGGCAGACTCAACAGGTAATAAACATTGGGAATATGTTTTGATACCTTCAAGTAAGATACAAACTAATTCAACTTTTAAATATTTAACTGAACAATACAAAGTTGATTAGATTTTTATAAAAAATGGTATAGATTTTATATTCGAGATATTCTTTGTAAAAAGGCTAAAAAAAGTAAATACTAAATCTTTAGTGATAAATCAAAATAAAAAAATTTTTTCTATATTGTTAAATAAGTTGTTAGGGTGATTAGGATGTATTCAAAAGAGAGAATGGATTTTATTATAGATTATATGTCTGCATATGAACAAAAGATAAAATTAGCTAATAAAAATGGCCTATTTGATAATGCAAAAATGTTTGAATTATTTGCGCAGAATATTTGTGAACTATACTTTAATCAAAAATTTTATAATTTAAATGATGAGAGATGTAATTTTCCTTATTTTGATTTGATATCAGAAGATAAAAAAATATATATTCAAGTAAGTACAACTTTTGATGTGGAAAATAAGATTAAAAGTACTTTAGAAAATGTCAGAGATAACAAGGATAATAAATATTCTGAAATTACAGAAGTCTATTTCTTTGTGTTACATAATGATAAAATTACAAAAATTAAAAATTATACTGGAAAAAATCAAATTGGTAATATTCCTTTTGATAAAAGCAAGAATTTAATAACTACTCTAGATATTGTAACACGATCAAAAAATGATATAAAATTTCAAGAAGATATCTTCATATTACTTAAACAAGAATTTGAAAATTACAACGAAATATCACTAAAATTTAGTGAAGCCTTAGATATTAGCAAAAATGTTGGTATAAAAAATATAGATGTAAAAATAAATGGCGAATATGAAATTGATAGATCAGATTTTTTGAAAAAAATAAAAGATGATAATAATAAATTTATATCCATTCAAGGGATGGCTGGTAGCGGGAAGTCAGTTTTATGCAAAAAATACCTTGATGATGAGGAATTGGTCTTATTTGCACGTGCTGAAAGATTTGTTGAAGAAACTCATCTAAATAGTATTTGGGATTTTGATATTAAAACTATGTTAGATTTTCTAAATGGTAAAAGAATTGTATTCTTTATAGATGCTTTAGAATTTATTGCTGATGCGTCAAAAACTAAACTAGAATTATTAGAATCATTATATTCCACAGTATCAAAATATGAGAATGCATATATAATAACTTCATGTAGATCAAATGATAATAATGCATTTATAAAACTTGAATCTAACTATATGATTAAATTGTATGAGATAGACGAAATTTCATCAAAAGAGTTAAATTTAATTAAAGAAAAATACCCAATTATAAACAAGTTAGCACAAAATAATAGCTATAACGATTTGCTTAAAATACCTTTTTATATAAATATCATTATGTCATATAATATTAATCCAGACTGTATAGATGATATTAATAAACTCCGATATTATATTTGGGAAAATATAATTTGTTTGAAGTCTGAAACTAAAAAATATAATATTAAAGTATCTAATGTTAGAAAGGCAGTAGAAAAAATAGTTTTTGACAGAGCAAAAAAATTTATTTTAGGAGTCAGTGAGAAAGATATTGATTCTAATATTATTTCTGCTTTAATTTCAGAAGAAATAGTTATACGTAATAAAGAGGGTATTCGTTTAAAATATGATATATTTGAAGACATATGTTTTGAACAATTTTTTGATGAACTGTTTATCTCTTGTAAGGGGAAATATGATAATTTTTATAAAAAAATAGAAAAAATGGGTAGATGTGTCTATAGAAGATATCAAATATGGATTTCTAATAAATTATTTACTAAAGAAAATCAGGATAAATTTATAAATAACTTGGTATTTTCTAATTGCGTATCTAACGAGTGGAAAAAGCAAACTGAAATTGGAATATTAAAATCAAATTATAATGACAATTTCTTCGAAAAAAATATATTTAATATTTTAGATAATAATTTATTAGATGAATTTATAGATATTTGCAATATTTATTGCTTCGATTTGAAATTAGTTGATTTTAATAATGAATTTCCAAAAGCTATATTGATTCCAACTGGTGGAAGTCGTAAAAATATAATAAAAATAATTGCTCAAGAAAAGTTATATTTAAAAAATGCTATTAATGAGTCTAAAGTTGCAAAACTTTGTTTAGACTATACAAATCAAAACAATAACAGATTAAAAGAAATTGATATACTTGTTTGTTCAATTTTAGAATTTTTTGTTGATGATGCTTTCCAAAAAGTCGATAAAGAGTGGTTCAATGTCATTGAATATATTGATAAATATCTTGTTGTACTTTTCAAACTTTCAGAAACTTGTTCTGAATGGTTAAAGAAATTTTTCACTAAATTATTAGAGGATTATAACAGCGAAAGTAAAAAAAATCAGAGAATGTTGGAAGAAATATTACAATGGATTTCAGAAAATGCACACTATAATCTTGTTAAAGAATTGCCACATGAAATGTGTTTTATTGCTAATACTCTGTGGATCAAAAAAAACTCAAATAATGAATTTTATTATCATAGTAATGTCGAGAATGATTATGGATTATGTGAAGATTATAAGTATTCATTTCAAACACCAAATAAAAATGTTTTGTTGTGGAATCTTTTTAGAGTAAACTTTTATATTGGATTAGATTGGGCAATTGATTTTATAAATAATTCTGTTGACGTTTATGCAGAAAACTCACCCGACAATGTTCTTAAAGTAAAAATAAAATTTATTGATACAAATGAAATTAAGCAATATTATGGAAATAATAATATGTGGATGGCTGGTACAAGGGACGGATATGTTCCTGATTTGTTAAGTGATATTGTATTTTATATTAAAGATTCCATAATTAATTTTATTCAACAGAATTTATCTGATAAAGAAAATGTTGAAAAGATACTATTAAATATTAAAAATAAAATTTATTCAAAATCAAATAACGTAATTTTATTGACAGTAATAGAGAATATAGGACTACATTTTCAAAATGAGTTTCCTGGATATGCCTTAGATTTAGTTACGAGTATTGATATTATAAATTGGGATACTCATAGATATTCCTTATATTTAAATAACTCTCAATTACAAATGCTAGAAAAACAATTATTATTAAAAATTGGGTTGCCAGAAATAAAATATAGATATGAATTAGATAAAAAATGTGCAATTCATATTGAAAATTATGCTATAAGTTTGCAAATTAGTTTTGGTTTTGATTTTCAAAAACGGGTTTTTAAAATATTGGATTATTTATATACTATTATTACTAATACTGAGGATAATGCAATTAATTATCTTCAAATACAAAAAATCGATATGCGAAATGCTGTAATAACTGAAGTTGATAAAAATACATCAATGATTGAAACTAAAATTACTGGTGAAGCAAAAAAAGTGACAGATTTACATGAAAAACAAAATGAGATTTATGTTGAATTAGAAAATAAAATTGATAATTATATTAGAGATAGAAAAAGAGGAAAAAACGATAGAGACAAGCTCCTAAATTGTATTGAAGAATTAAATGGTATTATAAATAGCAATAGTGATAGAACTAGTGGATATGAATCCATCTTAATATGTTTTATCTCCATAGCCTTAAAAGAAGAAAAATTATCTACATTAGAAAGAAATAATTTTTGTGATTTCTGGATTACTGGACTGGAAAAAATATTTGAAAACGAAGTTTTTATTTTTGAACCACAATTAATTAATATTTTATTAGATCAATTATATGAAGATACAAGTGATGAAATAAAAAATAAAATTAAAACAATAATTTTGAAATGCATTATAAATGATACACATGATGGTATTATTAAACAAATACAATTAAAAATATCTCAGTATTTATTAGGTAATTCTAACTTATCTAGAATTATATTTAATACTATCGTCAAACTTTCAGAAGACGAAATGAATCATCAAAAATATAATGCTACGTATGTTAAAGAGTCTGGATTTGTATTTAAGCCTAATTTTGTGCCCAAGCTTTCTGGTGTGGATTATCAAATTGAAGAAAGTAGCGAAAAAAAGTATGAAAGCTTAAAAGAACAAGTTATACAAGATTATTTGTTTGATGAAAAAAAATTAAATTTTGATCAGTTCAATATTGATGATTATGATATACAATTACTATTTAAAATTGTTAATTGTGGAATGACTTTAAGTAACAAATCTTTTGAAAAAATTCTAAAAGAATTGTTGAAATGCATGATAAATATATATGACTCTTGTAAAGAAGATAGGCTATATTATGAAATCATTGATACATATAGTGAATTTGAATTAGTTTCTTTTATACAAAAAGAATTAATTTACACATTAGAATATAATGAAAATGTGATTGATTTTTTGTTTAAAGATATTAATTTTGAAATATTTCAAGAGGAAGCAATAGAATTTTATCAGAAAATTATGGGTGGTTTTATTGCTGAATTTTATGATTCTTATAATAATGCTTCTAGGAGAAATATCTGTAAAAAGAAGATATCAGAAGTTGAAAAAAGAATTGTTAATATTAAAAATGAAAAAGTAAAAAAGCAATTATATAAATGTCTTTTCTTTAATGCATCAAGAGATTGTAAGTGGAATCCTTCGGAGATAAAAACAAGTTATAGCTATGAAGATAAAATGTTTTTAAACAGGCAGTTTTCAAAGTACGGAATTTATTATATAAGGGATGCTATTAAATCTTTATATTTACTGAATGTTGATGAATTACTACCTGAAATTTTAATTAGTGTAAAAGAAATCTTATCTTACAACAATAGTAACTATAATATTCTAGAAAAAGAATTAAAAGGCGATGTAGATATTATTATTAATATGATAATTATTAAATCATTTACAAAATATAGCGATAAAATAAAATTAGATGAAGAATTAATTAAGTCTTATGAAGATATTTTATGTATATTGATAGCTCATGATAATGAAATTGCAGGTGTATTAATTGATGAATTTAGAGTGCATTAAATAATATATAAATTCAATAGAATTTCAGGAAAAGAAGGTTAATATTGCATCATGTCCGTTGACTGTCCTATGATTTTGTGCTAAAATGATAATATAGGAAAGTTGTAAGATGATAGAAATAATTTGTATTTTTGCAAATTATTTTTTCTTTTACAAGCCCTTATTTTATAATGGATAGTGAAGCATTTGATGAAAATCGTGCCATTGCAATTCCTATTATTTTGTGGTATTATGGTAATATAGGATAATTATAAAGAAGGATTATTTGAGAGATTTTTTATCTCTCTTTTTTCATGTCCATGTTTATTTTTATCAAAGAAAGAGGGTGAGTTATATTTTTAAAAATTGATAATGAATTTTATGAAATAGTTGAAATATTAAATGAAAATTTGATTAAAAAATTTCTAAACTGTCGGAGATTATTAGTGGGTTTTAGGGATATTCCCTAACAAGCTAGATGGGTGTGTATACACCATGCTTGATATATTGTATTACACGGTTATGTAACCTAAAAAGAGGATTTAATTGTAACCTAAAATGTGATAAGAAATGAAAGGAGAAATATGGAATTTAAATCAATGGAGAAGTGGCGTGTTTTACAGAAGTTTAATATGAGTGAGAAACAGTATAAGAGATTAGTGAAAAGATTAGAAAGAAGACATCCAAATGAGAGATGGATTGATGAACATTTTGCTCAGAATGGTGAAAGAGTAGTATATCTAAAATTGGAACTTGTAGAATGGATAGAAGAAGTTTATTTAAATAACAATCTATTTTATTTAGATGCTGAAATTGTTTTCTTTAAAAAACAAATATTAAGATTAGAAGACGAGCTTAATTTTCCTCATAATGAATTTGAATATAAAGATATATCTTTATATGATTTAAGAAGTTATTTTAATAGAAGTAAAAATGTTATTGGTGTTGCAGTTAATAGAATGGAAAAAAGAAATAATCAATCATTTAAGTATTTAAAAGATGGTAAAGTAATAATTTCTAAAGAAGGCGTTAAATGGTTAAGTGAAAACTATTTCCGTAAAGATTATTTAAAAAAACTAGAATTTTACAAATTAGAACTTCAAAATGTTAAGCGAAAACGAAATAGATTAAAAGAATATAATATTTTCTATTACTAGATTAGTTTGAAATATAACTAATTTTTTTATGCTCTAATTTTGATAATAAAGTCTTATAGTCGTTCTTATTTCATAAAATGAAAGGAGAGGTGTAGATTAGTGAATATAACTGAAACTTTCGATAAAGATAAAAACTTGGTTGATTTAATAGAGGAGTACTTAAAATTGATGTTAGAAAATAGTAAGCAGTAAAAGTTTGTGGTATAATGATATTGCTTATTGAAGTTATGCACATTGGAAGGAGTAGTAAGTGTATAACAATATAATACAAGCACCAAGTTTTTATAGAGTAGGTTTATATATCAGATTATCAGAAAGTGATGAAGATAAAACTTATGAGTCAGAGAGTGAAAGTATAATCAATCAAAGAAATTTATTAATGGATTATGTAAAAATGAGTGGATATACTTTGGTTGATGAATATGTAGATGATGGATTTACTGGAACTAACTTTGATAGACCTTCTTTTCAAAGATTATTAAAAGATATTGAAAGTGGTCGAATCAATTGTGTAATCACGAAAGACTTATCAAGATTAGGTAGAGATTACATTCAATGTGGTTATTATGTAGAACAATATTTTCCACAAAAGAAAATTAGATATATTTCTATACTAGATCAAGTTGATACATTTCTAGAAAGCGCTAATAATGACATTGCTCCATTTAAAGCTTTGTTTAATGATATGACTAGTAAAGATACTTCTAAGAAGATTCGTTCAATACTAAAAAATAAAAAAGAACAAGGTAAATTTATAGGTAGTAAACCATGTTATGGATATATGAGAGATCCACTTGATAAAGGACATTTAATACCCGATCCAGAAGTTGCTCCCGTTGTTAAAAAGATATTTAAAATGGCTCATTCTGGAACTGGAGTAAGTGATATAGTATCATACTTAAATGATAATAAGATATTAAGTCCTAGTATGTATAAAAATACTAAATCATCTTCAAGACAAAAAGTGAATGTATGGACAATATCCTCAGTAAATAAATTATTAAAAAATAGAATGTATACAGGGGATATGGTACAAAATGTTCAAACAAAATTAAGCTATAAATCTCAAAAGAAAGTTGCTTTAGAAAAAGAGTTTTGGATAATAGTAGAAAACACTCATGAACCTCTAGTTAGTAAGACAGTATTTGAAACAATACAAAATGCTCCTGCAAGAGTAAGAACAACTCATTGTAATAGAGAAAAAAGATTATTAGAAAATCTACTTGTATGCAAAGAATGCGGAAATTCTTTAAGTGTTCTTTATAGAAAAAATAAAAACTATAAGGATGGAAAATATTGGAGTGTTAATTGCAATAAATATGCAAGAGATCCAAGAAGACATTTGTGTTATCCACATTTCTTTCCTTATGATAAACTAGAAGAAAAAATAATGAGTGTTATTAAAACTACTTGTCAAAAATATTTAGATAGTTTAAATATCAAAGAGTTATCTGAAAGAGTATTACAAGATAGAGCAAAGGAAAAGAATGAGAGGCAAAAAGAAAAACAACAATTATTAAATGATATTGAGGAATTAAAAAGAAAATCTGATGCATTATATGATGATAAATTTAATGGAATAATAAGTGTTGATTCTTATACAAGAATGTCGACACAAACTGAAAAACAGATATCAGCCTTAAATTACAGGATTTATGAAATTGATAATGAAGAAAATCAGGTTAAAGAAGATGCAAAAGAAATAGCTAAACATGAAGAACAAATAAAGTCACTTTTAAATTTAGATGAACCTAATAGAGAATTAATAAAAACTTTAGTAAAAAATATTTATATTGATAAAGATAGAAATATAGAAATTCAATATAGATTTAAGGTGCTAGATGATATAAAAACTAATTATGAAGAAATAGATAAATAATAAAAATTGGGTGGTAAAATTGTTAAACACACAATCTTATCATCCCCTATACTATTTTTAGTAAAAATAAAAATGCAGTAAAATCAAGGAAAAACGATAGCCTAATCACATAAAATCTTTCCGGAGGTGGCGAAGGTGCAGAAGTTATATATGCTCTTCGTAATAGTGATAAACTAGCTTCAAGTATTTTAAATGAGCTTGAAAAGAGTGGACAAGTGGTTAGAAAGTATTATCAAAGAAGGCTTCCTAGTGATTCTTCTAAGGATTATTATTATATAATTCGTAATACACCTAATAATGAAACGTTGATAGTTGAGTATGGTTTTTTAGATAATGAAGCTGACGCAAAAAGGCTTAAGAGTAATTATAAGAAGTATGCTGAAGCGGTAGTAAGAGCAGTTACTTTGTATGGTGGATATAAGTATGTTCCAGTAAGTGGTTCTAATTATTATGTTGTTAAAAAGGGCGATTCATTGTGGAGTATTGCTAGAGCAAATGGACTTACGGTTGATGAGTTGAAATCATTAAATAATCTAAGTAGTAATGTACTTCATGTTGGTGATACTTTATTGATAAGCCGTGCTGATAGCACTGGTGATGATGGCAATGATAATTATTATGTTGTTAAGAGTGGTGATACTTTATGGAGTATTGCTAGGAAGTATAATTTATCTGTTAATGAATTAAAGGCGTTAAATAATTTAAGTAATAATGTTCTTAGTGTTGGGCAGAGACTTATTGTTGGTAAGGAATCTTCTAATGATTATGTAGTTAGTGCTGGGGACACGTTATGGGCTATTGCTAGGAAGTTTAATGTTAGTGTAGATGATATTAAGGCTTTGAATAATCTTAGTTCTAATAATTTAAGTATTGGTATGACTTTAAAGATTCCGCTTTATAGTAATAAGCAAAATGAAGAAACTAATGTGTATGTAGTTAAGAGTGGAGATTCACTTTGGAGCATTGCTAGAATGTTTAATAGTACAGTTGATGAGATTAAGAGTTTAAATGGTTTAAAATCGAATGTTTTAAGGATTGGGCAAAGATTAGTAGTTCCAAGCTAGTCCGTGCTTATAGCACTAGTTATTTAATTAAAAAAGTCGCTTTTTTGTAAGCGGCTTTTAATTTAGCATATCTTCAATTGGGGCATCTATTTGATTGTTATTTTCTTCATTATTATTTTCAGGTTCTTGTGGAGTTATTGGCTCATTAACATGTACGTTTTTGCATATATTTACTGATAAACTAGATATACTTGAGACAATTATTCCAGAGTGCACATTTTGTTCTAGAATACTTCCTTCAGTGCAAGAGTTACTTTCGGTATAGTTTTTATTTAATGTTATGTTTCTTGTACTTATCCATGATTCTAAATAATTAATGTTTTGCCCTACGAAGTTAGGGAGTGTTTCATTTTTTCTTACGCCAGTATACATACGTCCTATTGTTGGTACTTCGTATGGTTTATTAACTGAGAAACTAAATGTTTTGATGATTTCTGGTTTTTCTAATTCTAGATTTACTTTCATTGCTTTAACGATTTCAGCTAAACTTTCTTCATAGTATTGATAGGTATACATATTATATCCTTGGTACACTGTTTGGTCGTAACCTGATAGGAATGTTTTTTGAATGCTTAAAAATTCTCCTTCACCAAAGTTACTTTTTAGTAGAATGTTTTTACCGACGTTGTAGAAGTTTAACATTTGATTTGTTTCCATATTTGTATCCATGTTGTTTGATACGGCGTTAAGTACTTTATAGAATGTGTTAATATTTCTAATTGTTTTTACTTTATTTGCGATCGCGGTTACGATTGCTTGTTGATGTTCGACTCTTTTAAAGTCTGATAGAGCCCATTGATGTCTATTTCTTGCATATGCTAGAGCTTGTTCTCCGTTTAAGTGTTGCATCCCTGGTTTGATATAGACTATGTGCTCGCCAAATTCACGATTGGAATTTTGTTCACAGACCATTCCTTTACAGTCTACTGAACCATTCTTTTTAAAGTCTGGTTCATCTATATTTACATCAATTCCATCTAGGGCATCAACTAGGTTAACTACACCTTTAAAGTTGATTTTTACAAAATAGTCAATGGTAACATCTGTTAAGTTTTCTATTGTGTTAATCATACATTTTGTTCCGTATGCAGCTGCTGAGTTTATTTTGTTTTGCTTATTATTGTTGCAAGCAATTGGTACATATGTGTCTCTCGGAATGCTAAATACTGTTGCAGATAATGTTTTAGGATTAAATGTTAATAGCATGATTGAGTCGCCATTAAATGCTGCATTATTAGCTAGGCCATCATATTCTGAATCTACCCCTAGAAGAAGCATTGTAAATGGTTCGGTTATGTCTTTGTTTGTTGAAGCGACTGTATCATTATTTCCTAATTTTTTACTGTAGGTATCAAGGATTACTACATTTTCTAATTCGGGATAATTTGATGCATATAACAGTTTGAAGTTTGCGGTGATAAATATTGCATCAACATCCTTATTAATAAGAGCTTTTATTAGTTCTTCGTTAGATTCATAATTTTCAATTTTCCATTTTTTATTATTTTTTACTAGGTATTCTTGAGGTAGAATATAGCCTTCTGGACTATTTTCGTTTTTTAAGATACCAATGATTTTTATTGTTTGGTCTTTATTTAAAGTTATTAGATTTGTTGTATAAGTTATTTCTTCTTTACTTATGTTATCTACTACGTTGTATGTTTTTTGAATATAGTAGTATCCTAAACTATTAATAGTTGTAAAGAGTGTTGTAATTATACTTATTACAATTAGTATTGTATGTTTTTTTGTTATTAGTAAAGCACTACCTATAAAGAAGAATAGGATTGTGTATGCTGCCATAGCAATTATAAATAATACTCTGATAAAGGTTTCTATTCCATTTAATAAGGTTAAAGAGTATGTTAGTAAGATTACACTCATTATAAAAAGAACTAGTACAACGATGTACATGAAGTGAAATCCTGGTGTTGTTTTTTTAAGTTTTTTAAATAAATTTCCAAATTTTCTCTTTTTATTCTTCTTCATTTTTATGCACCTATATTTTGATTATACACTATTTTATTTTAATTATAAATATTTTTAATAAAAAAATAAGCCGGTTTTACGACTTATTTATTAGCAAAGTAGTTAGATTTTAAAACTGCGTCATTTAGATTCATTTTATCTTTAACTAACTTGTTATAGTATTCTATTTTTTCTGATGACATTTTTTGTCCTTTCAGGTATTCTCCGTTTGCAACGTATGTGCTACCATTATACCAACTTCCATCTGGGAAGAATACTAGTGGATCATAGTCTTTTGAGAAGATATCTCTACCAATGTAGTTTGCTTCATTATATTTTACACCAAATAGATTTAGCAGTGTTGGAAGCACGTCTAATTGGGAGTTAACATCCTTTACTGTTTTCTTGATTTGACCATTACTCCAGATTATGAATGGTGTATGATTTATTAGGTTTGTGTTTGTTTCTTTGTATTTGTCTAATAGAGTTTTGTCTTCAAGTGTATATAGATAGTGATCGCTTATTAGGACTACTATTGTGTTATCTAGTTCACCATTTTTTTCTAGGTTTTCCATTAGTAATTTGATCATATCATCAGTTTCTTTTGCTTGTATTTTTAAACATTCAAATTCAGTTAAGCCTGTTTCATTTGTTAGTTTTGAGCACGTTCCTTTACTTGAATTAAATGGCATATGTGCTGAGTAGGAAATTATGTAAGAAAGGTTTAGGCCACTGTGTTTAAATATTTCTTTATTGAATGTTTCATTTTTGATAAGTTCAGTGTCTAGCCAGAATTCGTTATTTTTATAGATACCCAAATCTTTTAGTCCATAGTATTCATTGTAACCAAATGATTTATAGTTTGCACCTCTTGAGTAGTATTCTGCTGAGTTCATGTGGAATACATTTGATGTATAGCCTTCTTCTTTAAGTAGGTTTGGTAAGCTGTAAGGATAGGCATTTTTACTAAATGAGTAGGCGTTCATGTTGTAGTTATATGCAGTAGAGTAGCCTGTGTTAATCATAAATTCTGAGTTGAATGTTGAGCCACCACCAGATGTAAATGAGTAGTGGTTAACAAAATTGATTGAATTTTTACTTAGTTTGTAGAAGGTTGGCATGATGTCTTTATCTAGTAGGAAATTATCTACACTTTCTAATTGAACTATTATTAAGTTTTTACCTTTGAAGGCCCCCGTGTATTCGTTTTCTTTAGCTTCAGTGCTGTTTTTAAAGCTTTCGTCAAGAACCTTTTGCTCATTATTTGTTAGTGAGTTACTATCTTTAAAGTATGTAAATATGAAGTTTCTAATGTTGTATTCGTACATACCACTAACCATTAAACTTTTGTTGTTGTCATTAAATGAACGATATATGCTTCTTGGATTACGCCATTCATCCCAGTTTAGTTCGGTGCTTGATTTACCAAGGAAGACTGGAAGAATACTATGAATAATTATAAAGATTATTAAAGCAATTAGAATTTTAAGATAGTTATTTTTTGCTTGTTTTTTTGTTTTTTTAAGACCAATAATGGTTAGACTTAAACTTACTAATGTGGTTATTACTACCCATAGTTTAATGTTGTTAAATACTGAACTAAAGTAAGCAGCACCTTCACCGGCAACACTAAGTACACTAAAGTCAAAGAATATTTTGAAGTATGCGAAGTATATTGCATGTGTTAGGAATAAGGCAATGCTTATGATGTAACATATAATATAGAATATTTTGTTATATGGATTTTTAAGATTTTTAGTTATGTATAGAATTGTAATAATCCATAAGATTGTGAATAAGTTTGGTACTGGCATGAACCAGTGATAGAAGCTTATTTGGCTTGTTAAGAATATTCTTAATGCTAGATCGAGTATTAACAATGATACAAATAGGTAGATGTATGAACGGTTTGTTTTACAGAAATCTTTAATTACAGCTTTTGTTTTTTTACAAAGATTTAAAATATAGTTTTTGATTTTTTGTAATTTGTTTTTTGTTTTAGGATATATAAGGATGTTGATAAGTAGGAAAATACCGACAAGTGATGTTATTGCTCCGGCTTTTAGAAGTGGTGGAGTATATTTAATGTCTATTTTATGTGTACCTTTTGTAATTTCTAATCCTAGAAATGTTTTGTCTGTTAATACTTTACCAACACGTTTTCCATCAACGTATAATTTAAAGCCTTTGTCATATGGAATTGTAATTTTTAGATAACCATCTTCTTTAACATTTATTTCACCAGAGATGTGATTATCTTCAATTTTAGCTTTGTTTATTGTCATTTCATCAATGTTATTTTTTATTGAACTTACTTTGTTATAGTCCATTGTATAAATTTTGATGTTATCTATGTCAAATGTACCTTTTGTTAGTTCGATGTTTAATGTATCGATTGTATTATTTGATGATAGAACATATTCGAAAGTGTTGTTATTATTATTGTATTTCCAGTTTGAACATGATAGAGCATTTTTTACATTATTTATAGTGATGTCACTACTACAAGCGAAGCCTTCTTTTGCTTTATTCATGTTAAAACTTATCATTAATATTTTGTTTTGAATTTTTGAATTTAATTTAATTTTTAAATTTGCATTTTTCTCTGCGTTAATAATGTAGTGACCGTTTTCCTCAGTGTATGTTAGATTATTAATTTCTTTAATTTTGTAACCATTTTTATATTCATTTATATTACTTTTGTAAACGTTGTCTAGTGATTTATCAACAATTATATAATTTAGTAGAGCATCGATTGTGTAAGGATATTCTAGAGTGTTGAATTCACGCTGACTCATTATTTTGTTAGATGCATATGCGATTGGTAAAACGTTTTCATTAACGTATAGTTTTGTGCCATTTATGTTTTCAATTTCTGTATAACCAATTTCAGGATTACCATTTGATATTAAGTATTTTGTACCACTATAGATGTTGAATAATACATTTGATGTTTGCGTTATTGTGGTGTTATCTCGGTTAATAACTTCATTTTGAAAGATGTTTCTGATAAATGACATATAGTATTTATTTGATAGTGAAGAATATGTTGTTGTTATATTTTCGTTTATGTCATAAATTTTATTTGGATTATATAGTATGTAATCTTCGTTACTAGTACGGTAGATAGTTTTATCATTTGTTTTATTTATTAGTTCTTTGTAAGATGTGCTATTTATATTTTTAATATCTGATATTTTCATGTATGATTCACTTGTAGAACTTGCAATAAATGTTGTAAGTGATATGCCAATTATTGTTATGTAAAGTAAGATATTATTTTGTTTTTTTGTGCATAAATACAGGCTTATTAACATTAGCATTATATCTGTAAGTAAAAGATAAATATTATTTTTACCTAGGGCAAAGTAAATAAGGATAGCTCCGCTTAAAAGAATATAAGGTAACATTTTTTTAAGTTTTAACTTATTGTCAAATATATTTTTTATTAGTTCACTAATTTGTAGGATTGCTAGTGGTAAGAAAGGTATAAAGCATTTGCCGTCAATATACATGAATCCATTTAAAATATAACTGCTTAGTGGGAATATAATAAATAAAGCTGTTATTATGCTTAAAAATATTTGTTCTTTTTTCTTAGATAAAATACCATTTATGATAGCGATAATGTAGATAAATGTTATACCCCATGAGTAATATGAATTATAGAATGTGTATGCGTAGTTTTTTATTGGGTTTATTAAATCTAAGATTGTAAGTTTTGAACTTGTTAATGTTTCAATTCTTCCATTTATTAAGGCGTATGCAGTTGGAAGGAGTAATACTCCAGTAATTAGGATTGCTGTTGTTACAAAGAATATTACATTTTTAAGTTTTGTAAAATCTATTTTGTTAGTTTTTAAAATTTTGTAAATTGTATAAATACCAATTGTGATAATTCCTGGTACGCTGAAGTAGTAACTTGTTAGAATTAATAGGATTGTATATATAATAAGCGGTATCTTTTTGCCTTTTTCAAAGTATAAGTCAACACTTTTTAGAGCGCCAATCATAAATGGCATATATATGACAAACATTAGATGTCTATGAAAGTGATATGCAAATGGTGCATTTAAAGCAAAGATTAGAGATGAAATATATGCTATTTTAGTGTTGTATTTATTTTTAATCCATATATAGAACATTATTATACTTGTAAAATACATAATAATAGAAATTGTTGGCATATAGATATACATTGGTATAAATGGTAGTAAGTACGATAGTAAAATAATTGGGCTTAATAATCCATAGTATGAGTAGTTGAAGATGTTTTGCCCCATTCCTAGATTAAAAGCAAATGATGGAATTATTTTACCATTACTATAAAATAGGTTTCTAAAGTATTCTGGTAGTACGATGTGCTGATTAGCCCAGTCAACATTAGAACCGAATATGTATCCTTTACAAAGTAAATATATTATTAAAGTTATCATTGGAACAAATAGTGTTCCGATTAGTAAATAATCTTTTTTTTCTAATTTTTTCATTTAAATTACCTCTTTTTGTCAATGAAGATTATAGCAAAAAAGTGCACATTTATCAATGTTTGTGGTATTATGGTGCTAAGGAGACTGTGAAGAAAATGTTAAAAAAGTACGAAAATTTGTTAAATTTGGATGCTACTATAGCAAAAGAACTATTTGATGGGGTTAATTATCCTTGGGAAGTATTACCTCTTATTAAAGATTTTATTTTGAAAATGGGATCAACTTTATCTGATGAATATATATTATATAAGGATAGTGTATGGGTTCATAAAAGTGTAAAGATAAGTGAGAAAGCTGATATATATGGTCCTGCAATTATTGGTGAAGGAACAGAAGTAAGACCGGGAGCATTTATTAGAGGAAGTGCGATTATTGGGAAGAACTGTGTAATTGGTAATAGTACTGAGATAAAGAATGCAATTATTTTTGATAATTGTCAGTGTCCTCATTATAATTATGTTGGTGATGCAATCTTAGGGGATCATGCTCATACTGGTGCAGGAGTTATTTTATCTAATGTTAAAAGCGATAAGAGTAATGTAGTTGTTAAAGAAGATGGTGGAATTGCTACTGGGCTTAGGAAGATGAGTGCGATACTTGGAGATTATAGTGATATTGGGTGTAATAGTGTACTATGTCCAGGAACGATAATTGGTGCTCATACTAATGTGTATCCACTTACGATGGTAAGAGGTGTTATTGGTGATTGGAAGATAGTTAAATCGATGAACAATATTGTAGATAAGGAGCAAAGATAATGGGAAGATTATTTGGAACTGATGGTGCTAGAGGAATTGCTGGAAGTGAACTTACTGCGGATTTAGCAATGAAGATAGGTGCTAGTGCAGCTTATGTTTTGGGTGAGAGTAAAAGGATTAAGGTTATTGTAGGGATGGATACTAGATATTCTGGAGATATGCTTGCATGTGCTGTTAATGCTGGGCTTCTTAGTATGGGGGCTGATGTTATTTTTGTTGGTGTAGTGCCAACTCCTGCAGTTTCTTTTTTAGTAACGCATTTAAAAGCTGATATGGGTGTAATGATTTCGGCAAGTCATAATCCTGCTAAGTATAATGGAATTAAGTTATTTAATAATAAAGGATATAAACTTGCTGATGAGATTGAGGAAAAAATAGAGCATTACATTCTAGATGAAAAGTTACCAGAATGTACTAATATTGGTAGATATGAGAGAGATGAAAATTTAAAAAATAAATATATTAATTTTTTGTATACTTTAGCAAATGATTATAATGGTCTTAAAGTTGTAGTGGATTGTGCTAATGGTTCAGCATCTGCTACTGCACCTACTTTATTTGAAAAGTTAAATGTTAATGCAAAAATTATTTTTGATAATCCTGATGGAGTAAATATTAATGATAATTGTGGTTCTACTCATTTAGATGCTTTAATTAGTAAAGTTAAAGAAGTTCAGGCGGATTTAGGGATTGCTTATGATGGAGATGCTGATAGATGTTTACTTGTTACTAATGACGGAGATGTTATAGATGGAGATTATGTACTTGCAATTTGTGGTAAATATTTAAAGGAAAAGGGCAGACTTAATAATAATGCGATAGTTGGAACCGTAATGTCAAATTTAGGATTAAGAAAATTTTGTGAAAGTGAGAATATTAATTTTGTTGCGACTAAAGTTGGTGACAGGTATGTTTTAGAAGAGATGCTTAATAAGGATTATGTGATTGGTGGAGAGCAGTCGGGACATGTGATTTTTAAAGAATATGCAAATACTGGTGATGGTGAGCTTACTTCTCTTATGGTTTTAAATATATTAAGTGAAAGGAAATGTAAGTTAAGTGAACTAACTAGTGTTATGGATAAATATCCACAGGTTCTTGTAAATGTTAATGTTACTAAGGAAGGTAAAACTACATTTGGTGAGGAGGCTGAAATTAATGCTTTGATTAAAAAGTATGAAGATGAACTTAATGGTGATGGACGTATATTAATCAGGGCTAGTGGCACGGAAAATTTGATTAGAGTCATGATTGAAGGTAAAAATACTGAGGAAATTAGTAGAATGGCAAATGATATTGCTGATTTAATTAATAAAAAGTTTGGTTTATAGGTCAAAGGAACACTCATTATGAGTGCTTTTTTTATATAATAAAATAGGTGAGGTTATGGATAGTCAAATTATTAAAATTGTTGGACTAGTTGTATCACTTATAGCAATAGTTACGCCTTTATTAAAGCTTAATACGTCAATTACTAAACTTAATATGAATACTGAGTTACTTACAAATAAGGTTGATGAACTAACTAAGATGTCATCTAGTCTTGATAAAAGGGTTACTGTATTAGAAGGGAAAAATAAATATGGAACTGACTGCGTTTAGTGTTATTTCTTTAGTTACACTTATTATTGGTTTTATTAGTAAGAAGTTAAGTATTGTAGATAGGAAATATATTCCTTTGCAAAATGTAATAATTGGTATTATTTCAGGAGTTATTGTTTATTTTGCAGAGATTGAGACTAGCATTTTTCGCTCGATTGTTCTTTGCTTGATTGGTTCTTTATCTGCAGGTGGTGCTTATGATGCTTTGAAGGTAGGGGGTGATAAATATAAAGACGAGTAAGGAGTTTGTTAGTTATTTAAAGACTTTACTTGATCGTAATACGGTTTATATGTGGGGCGAGTTTGGTAGACTGGTAACAAATAATACGATTGATGGTAAGAAGAGGCAGTATCCTAGTCATTATGATGATATAAAAGTTAAATATTTGAAAAGTTTAGTTGGTAAGGATTATTATGCTTATGATTGTGCGGGGTTAATTAAGTCCTATTTTATGAGTGATTATGGAAATAAGAAGGTAAGTTACATTGCTGATTATGATAAGGATGCGTATGGGATAACAGTTGGTACTGCAAGTGAGAAAGGTGATATTTCTACGCTTCCAGAGGAAGAAGGAGTACTTTTATATATGAAAGGACACTGTGGTGTATATATTGGTGAAGGTAAGGTTATTGAGTGTACGTCTAATCAAAAAATATCTGGGATAAAGTATGGGAAAGTGTGTATTTCTAATTTAAGTGCTAGACCATGGAAGACTTGGACTAAGAGTAAATGGTTATCTTATGTGAAGAATGAACCAGAAATTGTTAAAGAAGATGAAATTAAGGAGGAAGTGCCAAAAGAGGAACCAAAAATAGAAGAACCTAAAACGCTAGAGGTGACTGATAATAAAGAAGTTAAGCCAGATATTCCTGTTGAAGATAAAAAAGAAGAGGTTAAAGGAGAAACAAAAACATTATTTGAAAAAATTTGGGAGTTTGTTTTAAAAATTTTGGATTTGTTAAAAGTTAAAAAATAAAAATTGCACTATTAAAAAAATGATATTTATGCTATATTTATTATGAGGTATGGTATGAAGAAAATTTTAAAGGTTGCTTTAATTTGTTTGATATTTGTTTTAGCTGGTGTATATATTTGGTATAAGATAAAACCTAGTAATGATACGAAAAAGTTATATATTTCTTGTGGAAATAAAAGTGATAAGTACCATGTTTTAACTGGGAATGAACTATCTTTTGATAAGAGTGATTTGTGTAAGACTGATTTTGAGGTCATGAATGTTGATAATACTTATTTAAAGCTTAGAGCAAATAAATATTTTTATTCCTTAGATGGTAATGGAAAGATAAATGAGGCAAAAGTTTCGCAAGATATATTTGTTTTAGCTAATGAAGAGTTAGTTTTATATGGAATCGATAAAAAAACTAAGTATATTTTTGAATATAAATAAGAATTTTATGATATAATTTTTCTAGGTGAATTATTATGCTCAAAAAATTCTTTTTTTCTTTATTTTTATTGTTACCTTTAAGTGTGTTTGCTGATAATAATAGTTTTAATTTAGTTTGTGATAAAGGTAAATATTATATTGATGACCAATTTATTTGTAGAATTTCAATAAATAGTGATTTACAATATGATCAAATTTCTTTTGATTATAAGTTTTCTGAAGGATTAGAGCTTGTTGATGTTCGTAGCAACTATGATAAGGTTTGGGAAATTTCAAATGATAATAATAAGATAGTTGCGAAGAGTAAAGATGGAGAAGCGCAAACAGGATTACAAGAGTATGGTATTTTACTTTTTAAAGCAACGAAAGATGGAGTTTTATCAATTAATCTAAATAATATTGATTTATTAAACAAAGAAGAAAGTATAAAAAAATTCGAGGATCTTAAAGAAGATGTTAAAATAATATCAGCAAATAATGATGTTAAAAGTGTTTTAATAAATGATAAGGAATTTAAGGATTATAAGACTAGTGAAAAAATATATGATATAGTTACGACTGATGAAAAAATTAACGTTTTAGTTAATGCTCAAAATGAGTTTGCTAAAGTTATTGGTAATGGTGAGTATACATTTGAAAAAAATAGCAATGAATTAATAGTACCAATTAAAATTGTTAGTGAAAATGAAAATCAAAGAATTATAGTTTTTAGATTTTACAAAAATAAGGATTTAAAAATTGTTAATGCATTAGAGCAAATTATATTAAATGATAATAATGGTAGTAATTTGTTACTGTCTTTTAAGAATGATGTATATGATTATTATTTGAGTGTTAATTCTAATACTACAGATGTAAATATATTACCGACTTTAACTGAGGGTACAAGCGATGTTTTAATTAAAAACTATGGTAAGCAGAATCTTAAACTAATGTATGGAGATAATCTAGCAATTATTAAAGTTAAAAATAATGATGGTGCATTTAAAAATTATTTAATTTTTGTAACAAAAACTATTAAAAATGCTTCAGCTAATAATTATATAAATGATTTAAAAATAGATGGTTATGAACTAGAATTTAGTAAGAAAGTTAAAAATTATAAATTAGAAATTAGGAAAAATACTAAGTCATTAAAAATTACGCCGGTTTTAGATGATGAAAAAGCAACTTATGTAATTAAAGGTAATGAAAATTTAACAGATGGTAGTATTATAAAAATAATTGTTACAGCTGAAAATGGTGCGAGTGTGACATATCAGTTGACTGTTAATTATAAAACCACAAATTATTTTATGTTTATTTTGATATTATTTGGTACGGTTGGAGTAGGCTATGGAGTTTATAAATTTGTAGTTAAAATGAAACAAAAGAAAAAAGTTAAACCAGTTGTAAGGAATAAGAACGTCACTGTTAAAAAGGCAAAATCTAGCAGTAAAAATAATGGATCTAATAAGGAGGTAACAGTAAAGAAGAAGCCTCAAGGCACTAATAAAAATGGTAAGAAAAAGTCAAAAAACAAAAAAACAAATTCAAAAAATAAAAAGAAAAAGAAATTAACAAAAGCTAGAAAGAAAAAATAGTGTGTTATTTCTTTTTTTTGACCATCATAATAATATGGATATGTTTAATAAAATGATAATTATATTTTTTACTTTTTCATTTATAGGTTGGATATGGGAAATGCTTTTATATGCTTTTAAAAAAGATAAAATTATAAATCGTGGTTTTCTTCATGGTCCAATTTTACCAATTTATGGTTTTGGAGTTTTATTAATTTGGATTATATTTAGATCTTTAGAAGCAAGTTTATTTATTCGTTTTTTATTAATATCGGTTGTTTGCAGTTTAATAGAATATTTTACAAGCTATATTTTAGAAAAACTATTTCATAAATCTTGGTGGGATTACAATGATTGTAAGTATAATTTAAATGGACGTATTTGTTTAAAAGGAATTTTGTTTTTTAGTGTAGGAGCAATATTATCAATTGATTATGTTATACCTTTTATAATTAAAATATTTAGTTATATAGATGTTTATATAAAATATTTAAATACCCTTTTAATAATACTGTTGATTGCTGATATATGTTATTCTTTAAAAAAACCAAACACTGGAAGAAACATTAGTAAAAAAGTAAAATAAAATTTTAAAAAAACAATAATTGTGATAAAATGTTTATATAGTAGGTGGTTAGTCGTGAATAATAATCGTGGATATACTTTAGTTGAAATTATATCAGTAATAGCAATTATTGCTGTAATTAGTGGAATATTTGTTTTGAGTTTTATGAAAAAAAATAATAATCAATTAGAGGAAAATTATAATAATGAGATTAGTAAATTAGAGGCCGCTTCGGATTCTTTTGTTATGACTTATAAAGATAGTAATGATGAAAATTTCAAAATTATTAAATATACTGCGGGAAGTTTATCAGAAACTTATTGTTATATTACAATTGATGAATTAGTTAAATATGGTTTTTTAAACCAGGTGCCAATAAATCCCAAAACTAATGTGGAATTTACTGGGGTAATTAAATTTACAAAAAAGGAAAATGGACTTTATGATTTTAAATATATTGATGAATCAGATAATTATGTTTTGGTAATTTATAATGCCAATGGTGCAGATAGTGTTTCAAAAAAAATTGAGGCTATTCCTTGTGAGAGTAAAGAAAGAGAAGATGTAATAAACTGTGCAAAAGATTATGTGTTACCATCTATAGAAAGAAAAAATGGCAGAGTCCATGGATGGAGTTTAAATAAGGACAGTGATGACTCTGAATATAAGGCTGGGATGCCGCTTATGAGTTTATTAAAAAATTCAGATTTTGCTTTAAACGATAATAAATTATATTTATATGCAATTAGCGAAGGAATAAAAACTGTTACTTGGGTAAATATGAATGACGAGGAATATGAGAAGTCATGCGTTTTAAAAAATGATACTAGGTACTGTGAAATTGAAATTCCGGAAAAAGCCATTGAATCAACTGATGATTATAAAGAATTAAGTGATTGTACTAATTCTAAATATGATATTAAAGAAAATAATGGGAAAATAACTGTGTCTAATAATGAAAGATTAGAATGTAAATATGATATTAAAGATTTAGAAATTAAAGAAAATAAAATAAAAAAAGTTAGTAGTGTAGAATCTGTAGAAGCTAATATGAATTTGATTTTAGTATTGGATGTTTCTGGATCAATGTCTAGTTATAATAGATTAAATAATTTAAAAGTTGTTACTAAGGAAATGGTAAATAAAATAAAACTAAATAATTCAACTGTTTCAATAATAACATTTAATCATAATGCTAGTACGGTATTATCTTTAGAAACTGATAGAAATAAGATAAATACAGTTATTGATTCATTAGCTTCATCAGGCGGTACTAGTTTTAAAGTAGCTATTTCACAAACAAGTTTATTATTATCTAAAATTACCAACAATAAAAGTAATTATGTAATATTTTTAAGTGATGGAGATAGTGCTGATGATCCACTTTATAATAATTTAAGTTTTGTTAAAATGAATTCTAAAGTATATACTATAGGTATTGGAAAAGCTATAGCAAGTCAGTTATTAAATATTTCCTCTTCAAGTGATAATTATTATTCTTATGATGATGTAAATGATGAAAGCAGTTTACAAAGTTTATTTGCGATTTTTGATGATATTATACAAAATATTACTACTGAATATGGTTCAGGTGCAGAAAATGCTACTGATGGTGTTGCTAAAAAGGGATATTTGGTTTTAGGTAAAAATGCTATTTCAAAAAATAACAGTGTTGAAATATATTATAATGATACTTTGCTAGATAAGTTTATTACTGTAAATAAGTATATTGAATTTGATGGAAATAATTATTTGATGAATGTTTATCAGTATGCAATAGATCATAATATTGCTTATAGTGATGTAGGAAATTTGAGATTTAGTTATATTTTTGAAGAGGGGGCTGCCTAATGAGTAAGACAAAGATTGGAATTATAATTTGTGTTGTTACATTGATGGGATTTGTTGGTTATTTTGCTTATGAGTATTTTGGAAGTAATACTAGTAAAGTCGATGATGTTATTAATATAACTAACAACAATAATAAATTTTTAAAAGATAAAAAAGTTACTTTTGATAATAAAAAAAATATTTATTTAATAGA